>ERZ773248.200-NODE-200-length-90930-cov-17.912847_pt1 | contig 90930 bp, 82 predicted proteins | sample MGYA00580518_ERZ773248 | MGnify/ENA primary metagenome ERZ773248 (study PRJEB29015, sample SAMEA2737762) | human gut metagenome | biome: human gut; feature: human-associated habitat; material: faeces | place: China | collected 2012 ...
TATAGAAACTTATTAACCAAGTAGTCTTGATTGACTACACCATTATTATACTAGGAAAGGTATAGTATTATGAGGAAAAAAGCGATTTCAATGATTCTGGCGGCAGCACTTGGTTCTGCATTATTAGCAGGCTGCTCATCTGCTCCAAAGGAGACAACTGCAGCAGCTACAACAGCTGAAACAACTGCAGAGGAGAAGAAGGAAGAAAGCAAAGCTGAGGAAACCAAAGCAGAAGAGAAGAAAGAAGAGGCTGCTGGCAATGATATGCTGTCCGGGGAAACAGGAGACATTGCAAAGGCCGGAGATGGAAAAGGACAGAAGGTAGTTCTTATCACCATTGATTCTATGGATCAGCACTGGGTAAACATGGACAAGGGCTGCAAGAAGGCAGCAGAAGAGCTTGGCTGTGATTATAAGTGGATCGCTCCTGATGTAAAAGATGACGCAAAGCAGATCGAGTGTGTAAACAATGCAGTAGCTGATGGCGCAACCGCTATCCTGGTAGCTGCAAATGGTCCTGACGCTATCACAGCAGCTCTGGAAGAAGCAGATCAGGCTGGTGTTAAGATCGTTCAGGTTGACTCTTTTGCAAATTATCCTTGTGTACAGAAGTTAGGAACTGACAACCGTGCAGCAGGAAAGACTGCTGGTGAGCAGGTTCTGGCAGCTCTGGAAGCTAAGGGAGTTAAAGAAGGCAAGATCGGTATCGTTTCTGTAAACGCAGCAACTACTTCTACTGTAGACCGTGACGAAGGCTTCCGTTCCGCATTTGAAGGAACCGCTTTTGAGATCCTTGAAACACAGTATGCAGATGGCGATGCAGCAAAATCTAAAGATGCAGCAGCTAACTTTATTTCCCAGGGTTGTGTAGCACTGTTTGGTGCAAATGAAGGCTCCTGCGTTGGTGTTGGTAATGCAGTTGCAGAAGATGGAAATAACATCGTAGCAGCAGGTATGGATAAGTCTGATGCGGTTATCCAGCTGATCAAAGATGGTGCCCTGATCTGTACAATGGCTCAGAATCCTGATGTTATGGGTTATGAAGGCATGTATGCAGCGATCACCGCTATTAATGATGGAAAAGTAGCTCCTGAATATATTGATACTGGCGTTTCTATCTTAAATTTAGATGCAGTTAAATAATCAGGCTGTTTAAAGAAACAAAGTGAGAAAAATATGCTCCGGCAGGTATGTCAGCCTGCCGGAGCTGTTTTCATTGCTGCACATAATGTACTCTCGGAATCTTTTTGTACTTGATTTTGCGAGAAGATTTTTTGTCAGTTGTGCCCAAATTTCTGAGGCGTTGGCGTTGCGTCCGCCTCTGAAATTCGGGTGCAACTGGCGGAAAATCGGCCGCAAAGGCAAGTGCAGGAAAGACTCCGGGAGTACATCTTAGAAGAAGGGAGAGACTGTATGTATCTGTATGGATTTGATATTGGAGGCACAAAATGTGCAGTGATCCTGGCGAAGGTGGAAGGAGACCAGGTAGATTTTCTGGAGCGGTATGAGATGAAAACACTGGGAGATTGGAAAAAGGTCCTTGATGAATTATCTGAAAATGCTTTGATGATAACAAAGAAATATGGGCTGACAACAGGGACTGAGGGTGAAAATTGTGTTATCTGTGGGGGGATTTCCTGTGGCGGTCCTTTAAGTCCCGACAGGAAGTGGATATTATCGCCGCCGAATCTTCAGGGCTGGGATCAGGTGCCTGTAGTGGAATATCTTGAGGAGAAGCTGGGAATCCCTGTGAAAATGGAAAATGATGCAGATGCAGGAGCTTTGGCAGAATGGAAGTTCGGGGCCGGAAAAGGCTGTCAGAATATGATATTTCTTACTTTTGGCACAGGTCTTGGTTCCGGTCTTATCCTTAATGGACAGTTATACCGGGGAAGTACCGGCATGGCTGGGGAAGCAGGTCACATACGTATGGAACCTGAAGGACCGGAAGGATATGGAAAAGCAGGAAGCCTGGAAGGTTTCTGCTCTGGAGGAGGTATCAGCAGGCTTGCCGGATATTTTGGCACAGAAGGGAGTGCAAAGGAGCTGGCAGAACGGGCTGAGGCCGGAGATGAGAGAGCTTTAGCAGTGTATGCCAGATGTGGAGCTGTTTTTGGAAGAGGTTTGGCTATCCTTATAGACCTTTTAAATCCGGAAAAGATCGTGGCAGGTTCTGTTTATGCCAGGAGTCACCATCTTTTAGATAAGACCATGTATGAAGAACTGGAAAAAGAAGCGCTCCCCATGAACCGGGCGGCCTGTGAGATCGTACCGGCGGCTTTAGGAGAGCGGATCGGGGATTATGCGGCTGTAGTTGCGGCAGTTAATTCTTTGTCCATTTTATAGCTGCAGATACATCCAGCATGCCGCCTGTTGCTGTTTTGCCCTTTAATGGGGCCAGTTTATGTACAGTTGATAAAATAGCTGTTTTTATGTCCTGAAGGCTTAAGTCAGTTCTTGCAGAGTAGATCAGGGCGGCAGCGCCTGTTACCATAGGAGCTGCCATGGAGGTTCCACTCATATAGGCGTAAGAATCACCGGGAATGGTGCTTAAAATATAGGTTCCGGGAGCTGCCAGGTCTACGGAAACAGCGCCATAGTTGGAGCTGTCATCTAAGCGGCCGTTGAAAAGCAGGTTTCCTACAGTGATCACATTGTCATAAGGGAGACTTGCCGGGTATACAGGAGATTTATCAATGTCATAACCTACCTGGTACTGATTACCGTTTCCGGCAGCTACTACAAAGAGCATTTTGGAATCACGGATGGCTGCTTCAAATTCGGGAGTGCAATTACCGGAACCGAAGCTTAAGTTGCAGATATCGGCACCATTGGCTTCGGCATATTTCATGGCTTCGATGACGCTTTCAGGGGAACCTTTGCCGTCAGAGCCGCCTAAGGCTTTTAATACCATAAGCTTTACGTGGGTGTTGTCTGTAATGCCTGCGATGCCGCCATTGTTCCAGGCGGCGGCAATAGTACCGGCACCATGGGTTCCGTGGCTGTCTTCTTCCCCTGTGCAGATTTCATTGCTGTTTGAAACAAAATTCCAGCCATTCACATCATCTACATAGCCATTTCCGTCATTGTCAATGCCGTCTCCGGGGATCTCATCTTCATTGATCCAGATGGAATCTTTTAAGTCTGAATGAGTCGTATCGATACCGGTATCGATGATAGCTACGGTAACGGTACGTTTGTTTTCTGTTTCGCTGTATGTTTTCCAGGCATCTTCAATGTTGATATCAATATTTGCCACTGCATCGGTGTTAATGGACTCGAAATTGTCCGGTCCTAAAGGAGGAAGGGCAATATCATCTATGCCATTTTCGCCATAATGGAGATAAATGTGATCCAATGTTTTGATATTTAATACTTTTTCTGTGCGGCGCAGCCGGCCGGTGTTGTGAAGGGCCCACTGATATTCGCTGTATTCATCACCGGAAGAAATGTTTTGCACACCGGGTCCGCTAAAGAAAAGGGAAAAATCCCTGCTGTTTTCCTGGGCGGCTAAGGCTGAAATGGAACAGGGGGTCAGTGTCATTGTAAGGGAAAGCAGGGTGGAAATGATACCTGCGTGTAGTCGTTTCATGAAGGATACTCCTTTCGTGGATAGTCGGGGACACTCACGAACCCGCGCTGCCGCGCTCTGTTGCCTGCTGACGTAGGGTGGTTCGTAAGGATAGCGGGGACACTCACGAACCCGCGCTGCCGCGCTCTGTTGCCTGCTATCGCAGGCGGTTCGTTCGTTAATGGTCCAAGAAAAATAAATGCCACCTGCGGTGTCGCTTGTTTTTCTTTTGGACGCATTACATTATACCATGTGAGCTGTGAGGAAAGTATGACATTTTTCTGAAGAAATATGGTATACTTGTTATATTCTTGTTAAAAATCTTTCAAGGGGCTTGAGAGTTTGGAGGGTAAACAGCTGTGAAAATTGTGTCTAATAACTAATAAGTAGAATGCAGTGTCATCAGGGGGGAAAGAAGATGTATCAGAAGTATAGTATTGGAACTATGGCTAAGCTGATGGGGATCTCGTCAGAGGCGATTCGGTATTATGAGAGCAGGAACATTATCAGTCCGGTCCGGGATCCGGAAACTGGCTACAGATATTATAATACATGGGATTTTCATATGCTTTTAAGGGCCAGACATTACCAGAACTATGGTTTTTCCCTGGAGGAAATAGCAGAATTGTTCAGAAGCCATGAATTGGCGGAAATACGGGGAAAAATGGTGGATCAGGAAGAGATGATCCAGCAGGAGATCATCCGTCAGATGAATCTTTTAAAGCGGATCAGACAGAGCCAGCAGGTGCTTCATGATGCAAAAGAAAACGTAGGAAAGTTCAGGATTGAGGAACGGCCGGGTATTTACCGCATGAATACCCAGAAAAACTATACTTTATTTAAAAAGAAGGAACAGCTGGATCTGATCTCAGAATGGACAGAAAAAGAGCCATTTGTTTTTTCATGTGCTGTATTTTATCAGAAAAATATTGAAAAAGGAGAAACAGAGTTTGATTTTGGAATGGGACTTCGGGAAGAGTATGCACAATTTTTAAATGTAAAGGAGTCAGAGCTGGTACAGTATTATCCACCTTGCCTCTGCGTCCACACCTGTATTCCATCCCGGTCAGGAAAGTATTTGTCACTGGAGAGTTTAAAGGAAGGCTTCCGGTATTTGGAGCAGAATGGATTAAGCCTTGCAGGGGATATTGTGACCCAGGTAGCCTGCATGACCAAGCCGGAAGAGGAGTATTTTAACTGGCATATTGTGTGGTTTCCTATTAAAGAAGCATAAGAAAAAAAGAAAAATTTGGAAACCAGTAAATAAAAAGAGTGACATTGTTAAGAATACTACAAAACTATTGAAAAATGATTGTGCAGAGTGCAATAAAACACTCTGCATTTTTTGTGCAAAAAATCAACTTGACCTTAAAACCACTTTAATTGTTATAGTGGTGGCAGATGAACAAGTTAAAAAAGTAACAAACTAATTAACGAACACATTTAAACCACTTAAAAGTGAAAGGGGAAAAGGTCATGAGTGAACAGAAGAAGACAGTATTGATCACCGGAGGAGCTATGGGACAGGGACGTGCCCATGCAGTTAAGTATGCGCAGAACGGATTTAATGTAGTTCTGGCAGATATGCTGGATCCGGAAGATGAAAGATTCCAGGAAACCATCAAAGAATTAAATGAATTAGGCGCTGAAGTTTTAGCTGTTAAGGCAAACATCTGCAGTACACCTGATATGGAAAATTTATTTGCAAAGTCATGGGAAAAGTTCGGACGTTTAGATGTGGTTATCGCCAATGCGGGCGTTATTAACTTTGGAAACACCTGGGAGCTGACAGATGAGCAGGTAGAGAAGGTTATTAACATTGACCTGATCGGTACCTGGAGAACTGACAAGTACGCAACACAGTATATGTTAAAGCAGGGCTTCGGAAGAATCATCAACATTGCTTCTACCAGTGGGCTTTACGGAACTCCAAAGTTAGCTACGTATTGTATGGCTAAATGGGGAGTTTTAGGCCTGACCAAGACACTGGCAAAAGAAGTTGGAAGCAAGGGGATCATTGTTAATGCACTTTGCCCAACCAAGGTTAAGACTCCAATGTGCGAAACCCAGAGCTATGTAGAGTTCATTAATGAGCTGACTGGAAAGAACTTTAAGGATTATAAGGAAATGTACGCAGGAGTTCCTTTCCTGGATGTTGAGGATATTTCTGATATGGTTTACTGGCTTGGAACCAGCCGTGCAGCTGGTAAGTTCAACGGCAGAGACGTTGCCCTGGATCTGGGAACCCTTCAGTGCTAGTACATCGTTTCGTAAACCATGTATTAGTATGCTGAATAAAATGGTGGTGCTGCCTATAGGGGCCACCACCATGGATAATAGTAAACAGAAGTTGGGGATAAAAGGAAAATGGGTAATTTTGGTTTTAAAAATGTATCAAAGAGAAACAATATTGACCTGATGGAGTACCTTTGCTATGGACTGGGAGATTTCTCCTTTTGCTTCATTTACGGAGCCATTGGTTCTTACATTGTTTTCTTTTATACAGATGTGGCCTGCATCAGTGCAGCTACAGTAGGAACGGTACTTTTAGTTAGCAAGATCTTCGATGGTATTTCTGATATGATGATGGGATATATCATTGAAAATGTCCATTCACCGCTTGGAAAAGCAAGACCGTGGCTGTTATGGATGGTAATTCCGTACTGCATCGGCTGTGTTCTGTTGTTTACAGTACCGGATTTCAGTGAAACAGGAAAGGTTATATATGCATTTATTTCCTATAACCTGATGGCAACCTGTATTTTCACTTCCATGAACGTGCCATACGGTGTTTTAAGCAGCGTTATGACAAACAAGCAGAACGAAAGAGCACTTCTTTCTATCAGCCGAGCAAGTTTAGGAGCTTTAGGCGTATTCGTGATCAGCTCCTATGCCCCTGATCTGGTAGAAAAATTTGGCGGTGGACCTGCCGGCTGGCAGAAGACATTCCTGTTAGTAGGTATTGTTTCTATCGGGCTGTTCCTGATCACATTTTTTGGTTGTAAAGAGCGTGTTGGTTCTGGTGTTATGGAACAGAAAACAGGAAAAAAATCTTCTTTATCCTTATTACAGGGTGTGAAGATCCTGTTTGCTAACAAATATTGGTTCATCATGCTGATGGTCAACATTTTTTACACTGCAATGACCAGCCTTTACGGTATGAACATGTATTTTGCAAAATATGTTATGCAGGATGCAGGTTATAATAAGACCATGATGATGTGTTCTACTTTTGCATCCATTCTGGTTCCGCTGCTTCTGATACCGGTTGTACAAAGAATCGGAAAACGTAATGTAGCGCTCTACGGAGGCGCTGGAATGGGTATTGCAGGACAGGTTGTCCTGATCCTGTTTGCAGAGCAGTCCATGGGACTTATGTATCTGGGACTGATCCTTCGTGGAATGGGTGTTGCATGTATTTCAGCTACCAAGTTTGGTATGATCGCAGACAGTATTGAGTATGGAGAGTATAAAACAGGTACCCGTGCAGAAGGTTTTGTATATTCTGCTGCATCTTTAGGGGTCCGCGTTGGTTCTGCTCTTGCGTCTGCAGTTATTGGCTGGGTGCTGGGAGCTTATGGATATGACGGCAAGCTGGCAGTGCAGAGTGAAACTGCAATGAAGGGCATCCGTATCATGTTCTACTATGCACCATTAGCTGTATTTATTGCTATTCTGGCACTGCTGGTGTTTTATAAACTGGACCGTGAGTATGACGGCATCATGAAAGTCTTAGATGAGCGCCACAAACTTGCGGAACAGGCAAATGCATAAAGTTTTACAAGTCACATTTTTAAGGAGAGTTTAGAGTATGAATATCACAAAAGCAACTCGCTGGAGAGTGTTTGCCGGTGTATGGCTGCAGAGCTTATTTACCTCTGCTACTGCTTACTTCAGTCTGTTTTGTATCCCGTTAACAACCAAATTTGGATGGAGCGATTCCGCATTCGCACTGGCATATACCATTTATATGTTTACATACTGTGCAGTTGGCTTTATCGGCGGTTCCTTAGCTGAGAAGATCAGCCCAAGAAAAACCATTTACATTGGTCTTTGTCTTTTTGCAGGCGGCTGGTTTTTAACCGGTTTTGCATCCAGCATCCCACAGCTGTATGTATTTTACGGATTAATGGCTGGTGCCGGTGGCGGTATGATCTACCCGGCATGCCTTCCTACAGCATTAAAATGGTTCCCTGACCGTTCCGGTTCTATTTCCGGTCTGGTTCAGGCCGGCGCTTCCTGCGGTCCTTTCATTATGAGTCCTATTGCCCAGACTCTCATTGACCGTGTAGGCGCACAGATGACCTGCCGTATCCTGGCAATCGTATTCCTGATCGGTGTTGGTATTGCAGCAGCAATGATCGTTCCTTGTCCGGAAGGCTGGACTCCAGAAGGCTGGAAGCCATCCGCTGAGCAGGTTAAGGTATTAAAAACAAAAGATTACAGCATGGGCGAAATGGTTAAGACACCTGTATTCTGGGTACTGTTATTAATGTTCATTTTTGCAAATGCAGCCGGAACCATGATGGTTTCCTTCACAAGCCCTATTGCACAGCGTCAGGTTGGCCAGACTGCAATGACCGCTGCATTATGTGTATCCATTATGACACTGGCTAACATGTGCGGACGTATTGGATTTGGTTTTATCTACGATATCTTAAAGGGCTGGAAGAGCCTGATCCTGTTAATGGTCATCAACGGAGTTTCCATGTTAATGCTGACCCAGGCTACTACACTTTCATACTTTATCGTATGTATTGTTTTAGTAGGTTTCTCCTTTGGTGGATTGTTAGTAGTATTCGCACCAATGGTACGTATGATCTTCGGTTCTAAATTCTACAACCGTAATTACGGTCTGATCTTCATCGGATATGGTATCGGTGCTTTCGTAGGTCCTAAGATCAGTGCTTACTTCTACGATACCACTGGTCAGTACACCATGGGCTTCATCGGATCTGCATTATTAGCAGTTGCAGCCATTGTACTGATCGTGATCGCACAGAAGATGGCAGCAAAGATGGAAAATGCATAGTAAGAAGTACAGTATGAAAATGCTTTTATGCCCAATCTTGTGATCAGATTAAAAAATAAAAGTTTGTAAAAAAACGGAAACTGGTGCAGCTATGTACTTGTTTTCCGTTTTTTTTATGTACCCGGAAGTTTAAAATAAAATGCTTGAAGCATATGCCCTTCTGCTTTATAATAACAGGGAAAGCCCCGGAAGGTTACATGATTTCTGGGTTATTTTTTTGAAATAAGGAAATGAGGATAAGACAGAATGGAAATAAAAGCACAGATCACCAAAAAACTGCAGAAATACAAAGCGGATGAGATCAAAACCCTATATCAGCTGATGCTCAGAGTATTATCCGGCAATGATGATTTCCGTATGGTACAAAATGCAGATACAGATGATCTGCGTCCTGTAATCGAAGGGGAGACAGGAGAAAAGATCGACTTTGCAATGGAGTCCATTATTTCAGGAGGATCCCTGAAACTGTGGCAGGACATTCAGGCAGAGGAAGCGGAAAAAGTAAAATTAAAGAAGGCAGACAGAATTGAGAGAATTGCATCTGTTATGAGCGATTCTGCTTTATTTGAAGGCTTCTGCCTGGCTTTTTATGGAAAAGATGAGATGTTGGCAGTTCTGTGTGATGAGTATGGCTGCATGGAAGCTTACGAAGCCTTATCACAGGATATTGTATACAGAAAAAGAAGAGCTTATATGCGCATGCTTTCTGACTATGTGCTGGCGGCTTCCCATCTGTATGGTGTAGTGGCTCTTCATGACTTTGAGCTTCTGCTGTGCCATTACGAAAAGAATCTGGATGATTTTGAAGGCTACGCAAGAGAAGAAGGAAGCTATCGCAATACCATCCTTTTCCAGCCAAGATATTTAGGGATTTGTACCTTACAGCAGCTGATCGGAGATACAGTTCCGGAGGTACTGGCTACCATGGACGGTCTGTTTGTACATCCTTCTTTTACAGAAGATTTCCAGAACGAACAGAAGGAAATGGTAAAAGCATTTGCAAAAAAGGGCGGACAGAACGTGGAGGAAAAGGATTTCGACCAGTTTTTTGCATCTGCAGGGGAGAAAACTTCCTACAGAAAGCTGCTGCGTGACACCATGGACAAGCCAATGTACCTTCCAGCAAAAGAAGAATTTTTAAAGTATGTAAACGAAGACTACCATGTGATCTCCACTGCAGAAAAGAATTTAAGAAACTATCTGAAGGGAAAATATGGAAAAGAATTAGAAGCAGCGGCACAGGCAGCAGGGACTACCCCGGAGGTATACTTAGAAGCCTTTATTGCAAAGCTTCGTGATATGGGCACAGATGTAGGAAAAGGCGGAGCAGAGCCAGATCCTCAGGCGCAGATTCAGTTTGTTTTAAATACCTTAAGACAGATCGGAGCATCTTTTGAGGATATCAAAGATGCAAAAGAACCACTGCGCTATGCAATGGAGATGTCCAATGCAGAACATTTATGGTGTAACAGGGGATTTAGCGCAGATGGACTGGCAGTGCGCATGGCTGCAGAGAAGAAAAATACGGACATTGCAGCAGGTCTTTTAAATCAGGGCAAGGCAAATGGACAGGTAGTCCGTAAGACTACAAAAATCTATCCAAATGATCCATGCCCATGTGGAAGCGGCAAAAAGTATAAAAAGTGCTGCGGAAAGAATCAGGCATAAATATGAATCAATACGAGATCTTGAAGCATTATTTTGGATATGATACCTTTAGGGATGGACAGGAAAAACTGATAGGTGCCATTTTAGAAGGAAGAGATGTCCTTGGCATCATGCCAACGGGGGCAGGAAAGTCCCTTTGCTATCAGATACCGGCACTTATGATGGGCGGGATCACACTTGTGGTTTCGCCTCTTATATCCTTAATGAAAGACCAGGTAAGCAACTTAAACCAGGCTGGTATCCTGGCAGCTTATTTAAACAGTTCTCTTACGCCTGGTCAATATAGAAAGGTACTGGAATTAGCCAGAACGGGAAGATATCCTATTATATATGTAGCGCCGGAGCGTTTGGTAACAGAGGATTTTCTTCGGTTTGCCTTAGATCCACAGGTAAATATTTCCATGGTGGCAGTGGATGAAGCACATTGTGTTTCCCAGTGGGGACAGGATTTTAGGCCAAGTTATCTGAAAATCGTAGATTTTATTAAACGTCTTCCAAAGCGGCCTGTAGTCAGTGCTTTTACGGCTACTGCAACTGCAGAGGTAAGGGATGATATCATAGACATTCTTATGCTTCAGGAACCAGAAGTTTTAACCACCGGTTTTGACCGGACCAATCTGTATTTTGGAGTACAGACACCTAAAGACAGATATCAGGCATTAGTAGAGCTGTTAGAGCAGCATAAGGCAGAAAGCGGCATTGTCTATTGTCTTACCCGCAAGATCGTGGAAGAAGTATGTGAAAAGCTGATCAAAGAAGGCTTTTCTGTCACCCGCTACCATGCAGGCTTAAGTGATGCGGAGCGAAAGCACAATCAGGAGGAGTTTATCTATGACAATGTGCGGATCATGGTAGCTACCAATGCTTTTGGAATGGGAATTGATAAGTCAAATGTGCGTTTTGTTATTCATTATAATATGCCGAAAAATATGGAATCCTATTACCAGGAAGCAGGAAGAGCAGGCCGCGATGGGGAACCGGCGGAGTGCATTCTTCTTTACGGGGGACAGGACGTAATTACGAACCAGTTTTTCATTGACCATAATCAGGATAATGAAGCCTTAGACCCTATGACAAGACAGTTAGTTATGGAGCGGGACAGAGAACGTCTGAAAAAAATGACCTTTTACTGCTTTACCCATGAGTGTCTGCGGGATTATATCCTACGTTATTTTGGGGAATACGGCAGTAATTACTGCGGAAACTGTTCCAATTGTCTTACGCAATTTGAAAATACTGATATAACAGAGATGGCAAAAGCACTTCTTTCCTGTATTGAAACCAGCAGACAGAGATATGGGGCAACAGTGATCATTGATACAGTCCATGGAGCAAATACGGCTAAGATCCGGGGCTATGGGATGAATGAAAATCCAGAGTATGGCTCACTGGCGAAAGTTCCGGTATACCGTCTGCGCCAGATCTTAAACCAGCTGCAGTTAGACGGGTATATTACAGCTACCAATGATGAATATGCAGTTTTACGTCTGACGACCAAGGCCGGATCTGTGTTAAATAATGAAGAAACAGTATGGATGAAGCTGGCAAAAGAGCAGACAAAAAGTGAGCAGGAAACACAGAAGAAGAGCAGGAAGAAAAAGAGCGCCCTGGCTGGAGCAGGTGATTTTACAGAGGCAGAGGAAACATTATTTGAAATGCTGCGAAAGCTTCGGGTACAGATCGCCAAAGAAGAAAAAGTTCCTCCTTACATTGTATTTTCTGATAAGACACTGGCCCATATGTGTATTATAAAGCCTGCAAATAAGGAAGAAATGCTTTCTGTATCTGGTGTGGGAGAGTTTAAATATGAGAAATATGGAGAACGTTTCCTGGCAGCGATCAGAGAACAGGCATAAAACTGTGATCTGATACCTTTTTGCAAAGATGTTGTAAAGATTTTGAGAGTACATCGAGAGTACATAAAGATAAGAAGGAGAAAAATGGAGAAGAATATGGAAGAGAACAATTTAAAAGGTGCTGGTAAAACCCCAGGAACAGCAGACCAGGCAGAAACTCCCCAAACACCTCATAAGCGCCGTGTCCGTTACAAAGGAACTCATCCAAGATCCTATAAAGAGAAATACAAAGAACTCCAGCCGGAAAAATATGGGGATACCATTGCAAAGGTCATTAGTAAGGGCAGTACACCTGCAGGTATGCATATTTCTATTATGGTAAAGGAAATTTTGGATTTCCTGAACATCCAGCCTGGACAGACCGGACTGGATGCAACCTTGGGATATGGTGGTCATACCAGCCATATGTTAGCCTGCTTAAAGGGCGAAGGCCACATATATGCTCTGGATGTGGATACCATTGAAATGGAAAAAACCAGAAAACGTCTGACAGATAAAGGCTTTGGACCGGATATTTTAACTATTAAGCATTTAAACTTTGCAAATATTGACCAGGTGGCAGAGGAAGCAGGGGGATTTGACTTTGTTTTAGCTGATCTGGGAGTTTCTTCCATGCAGATCGACAATCCAGACAGAGGTTTTTCTTTTAAAAATGAAGGCCCGCTGGACCTGCGTCTTGATCCTTCTAAAGGAGAAACTGCGGCGGAGCGTTTAAAAGAACTTAATTTTGAAGAATTAAAGGGAATGCTGGTGGAAAACTCAGATGAGCCATATGCAGAGCAGATCGCAAGAAAAGTGATGAATGAGAAGAAGCATGGCAGACCCATTGAAACAACTACCCGGTTAAAAGAAGTGATTGAAGAAGCACTTTCTTTCCTGCCGGAAGCAGAGAAAAAAGAGGCGGTAAAGAAATCCTGCCAGCGTACCTTCCAGGCACTGCGCATTGATATTAACAGTGAATTTGAGGTATTGTATGCATTTTTGGATAAACTTCCAGGTGCATTAAAGCCAGGGGGGAGAGCTGCGATCCTTACCTTCCATTCCGGCGAAGACCGCCTGGTAAAGAAAGCCTTTAAAGAAGGCTTAAAAGCCGGGATCTACAGCCAGATCAACCAGGATGTGATCCGCCCGTCTGCAGAAGAATGTGCCAAAAACGGAAGGGCTAAGTCTACAAAGCTTCGCTGGGCAGTGAAAGCGCAGGAGTAAAGGGAAGAATATGCAAAAATAAGCGGCCTTTTATTGCCAGTGCATTTAAACTGTGTTAAGATATGAGTTGCTTTGTACTGTACGAAAGAGAGGAAATAATTGTGACAGCTTATCTGATCGTCTGCCCGTTGGTATTTCTGGCAGGTCTTGTAGATTCCATTGCCGGAGGCGGGGGACTTATTTCTCTCCCTGGATATCTGATCGCAGGGGTTCCGGCCCATCTGGCTCTTGGAACCAATAAAATGGGTTCTACCATAGGAACTTCCATTTCTGCGGTGAGACTTTTAAAACATGGTTATTTAAAAGGAAAAATGAAAATGGCCATAGCATCGGCAGTCTGTGCTATGACAGGTTCTGTTCTGGGAGCAAAGGTGTCGCTGCTGGTTTCAGATTCTGTGATCCGGCATATGATGATCGTGGTCCTTCCGATCGTAGCTTATCATGTATTAAAAAACAAAAACATGGGAGAAGATGAAAATACAGGAACCGTTCCTTACAAAAAGATGTTTCTGATCTCTGTGACCGCGGCTTTCTTCATCGGCTGTTATGACGGTTTTTACGGACCGGGTACAGGAACTTTTTTACTGCTTGTATTTACAGGAGCAGCAAAAATGGATACCCGCAGCGCATCCGCACAGACGAAGATCATTAATCTTTCATCTAATGTGGCAGCACTGGTGACATTTATTATAGCAGAAAATGTTTATTATCCTCTGGGACTGGCAGCAGCAGCCTGTTCTGTAGCAGGCAATTACCTGGGCTCAGGGCTGGTAGTCCATGATGGCCAGAAAATCGTCCGTCCGGTTGTTCTGGTGGTACTGGGGATCTTATTTATAAAAATTCTGACGGGTCATTAAAAGGAGAAATGCATTATGAAGTGGAAAAAATTCACTCTGACTACTACCACAGAAGCAGTTGATCTGGTAAGCAGCATGCTGGATGATGTGGGTATTGAGGGCATTGAAGTAGAAGATAATGTGCCTCTTACAGAAAAAGAAACAAAAGGCATGTTCATAGATATCCTTCCGGAGCTTCCGCCGGATGAAGGTGTTGCAAAGGTAAGCTTTTATCTGGATGATGATGACCAGGTAGAGGAGACGCTTCGCCGTGTGGAAGAAGGACTGGATGAGCTGGCTGCATATACAAATCTGGGACAGCGTTCCATCGAAGCGTCTGAAACGGAAGATAAGGACTGGATCAACAACTGGAAGCAGTATTTTAAGCCTTTTACAGTAGATCATATCCTGATCAAGCCAACCTGGGAGACTATTCCGGAAGAACACAAGGACAAGCTGTTAGTACAGATCGATCCGGGAACTGCTTTCGGAACTGGTATGCATGAAACGACTCAGCTTTGCATCCGCCAGCTGGAAAAATATGTCCACAGCGAAAGCGAGATCCTGGATGTAGGAACGGGAAGTGGTATTTTAGGCATTACTGCTTTAAAACTGGGTGCAAAGGAAGTCTGGGGAACAGATCTGGATGAAAATGCCATTACAGCTGTTGGTGAAAATCTGGCTTCCAACGATATAAGCAGCGACCGTTTCCATGTACTTCAGGGAAATATCATTGATGACAAGGCTGTTCAGGACTGGGCCGGATATGAGAAATATGATATCGTAGTTGCTAATATTTTAGCAGATGTTATCATCATGCTGGTAAAAGAGATCCCGGTACACCTGAAAAAGGGTGGATATTTCATTACTTCCGGTATTATCAACCTGAAGGAAGAAGCAGTCCGGGCTGCATTTGCTGCCAGTGAAGAACTGGAAGTTGTAGAGATCACTTATCAGGGAGAATGGCTCTCTGTTACTGCAAGAAAGAAATAGGAGCCTTACATGTATCATTTTTTTGTGGATTCTTCTGCCATTGGAGAGGGAAAGGTAAAGATCATAGGAGCAGATCTGAACCATATGAAAAATGTGCTCCGCATGAAGACCGGGGAAGCAGTGCTTATCAGCGACGGTACAGGAAAAGATTATAACTGTCAGATAGAAAGCTATGCAGAGGGAGAAGGGATTTTACAGATCCTTTCTGAAAACGAAGACAGCAAAGAGCTTCCTTCCAGAATATGGCTCTTTCAGGGACTGCCAAAATCAGATAAAATGGAAGTGATCATCCAGAAGGCTGTGGAACTGGGGGCTGCAGGTGTGATTCCGGTTGCCACCAGAAATGCAGTGGTGAAGCTGGACGCAAAAAAAGCAGAGGCAAAGGTACGCCGCTGGCAGGCTATTGCAGAAAGTGCAGCTAAGCAGTCAAAGCGCAGCTATATCCCACAAGTGGGAATGGTGATGAGCTTAAAAGAGGCATTTTCCTATATAGAAGAACAGAAATTTGATCTGTCCATGATCCCCTATGAGCTGGAAAAGGGAATGGACGGAATAAAGCAGGTATTAGGCAGACTGGCACCAGGACAGCAGATCGCAGTGTTTATCGGACCTGAAGGCGGATTTGATGAGGAAGAGATTAAACTTGCCTTGAAAATGGGAGTAAAGCCTGTAAGCCTTGGAAAACGGATCCTGCGCACAGAAACAGCAGGTCCTGCTATACTGGCTCTTTTGATGATGAAGCTGGAAGGAGCATTTTAATGGAAGCATATTTTGATAATTCAGCCACAACAAAGGCTCTGGACTCTGTCCGGGATATTATGGTAAAAACACTGATGGAAGATTTCGGAAATCCTTCTGCTAAGCATACAAAAGGCATGGAGGCAGAGAAATACATCCGTCAGGCTGCAGCCGATATTGCAAAGACCTTAAAGGTAAAAGACAAAGAAATCCTGTTTACTTCCGGGGGTACAGAGTCTAATAACATGGCACTTATTGGTACGGCCCTGGCAAACCAGAGAGCAGGAAAGCATATTATCAGCACCAGGATCGAGCATGCCTCTGTGTATCAGCCGCTGGCATTTCTGGAGTCCTTAGGCTTTGAGGTGACTTATCTTCATGTGGATCACAATGGACATATTTCCCTGGAAGAATTGGAGCAGTCTTTGCGTCCGGATACTATTTTAGTGTCTGTTATGTATGTAAATAATGAGATCGGCGCTATTGAACCAATTGATGAGATCGGGCGTCTGGTACATGGAAAAAATCCAAAGCCCGTATTTCATGTAGATGCCATCCAGGCATATGGGAAAATGGTGATCCGTCCCAAAAAACAGGGCATTGACCTGTTAAGTGTCAGCGGACATAAAATCCATGGACCAAAGGGCGTAGGTTTCTTATATATTGATGAAAAGGTAAAGATCCGTCCTCTGATCTATGGCGGCGGCCAGCAGAAGGATATGCGTTCCGGTACAGAAAATGTTCCCGGTATTGCAGGTCTTGGCGTGGCAGCAAAAGAAATGTATACAGACCACAGCGCCAAGATGGAGTATCTTACAGGCTTAAAGGACTATCTGATCCTTAGGGCGTCTGAAATGGAAGGCGTTACAGTCAATAGTTTAAAGGGCACAGAAGGGGCTCCGCAGATCGTAAGTTTAAGCTTTGAGGGAGTAAGAAGCGAGGTGCTTCTTCATGCCCTGGAAGAAAAAGGCATCTATGTTTCTTCCGGTTCTGCCTGCTCATCTAATCATCCGGCCATCAGCGGTACTTTAAAGGCGATCGGGGTGAAAAAGGAATTACTGGATTCTACTTTAAGATTCAGTTTTGGGATGTTTAATAAAAAAGAAGAGATCGACTATGCAGTGGATGTTTTAAAGGAGCTTCTGCCGGTGCTTAGGAGATTTACTATAAAATAGCAGGCAGATAAGCGCGTCAGCGCAGGTTTGTGAGCCTAGATAAAAACAAAAGAAAGGAAGTATTATGCAGTATCAGTCATTTTTGATCAAGTATGCAGAGATCGGCACAAAGGGTAAAAACAGATATATGTTTGAAGATGCCCTGATCCGTCAGATCCGTTATGCTTTAAGCTCTGTAGACGGTGAGTTTGATGTTACAAAGGAATCCGGCCGTATTTATGTAAAGGCTTTAGGAGAGTATGATTATGATGATACCATTGAAGCGTTAAAGCGTGTATTTGGTATCGCTGATATCTGCCCTATGGTGCAGATCGAGGATAAGGATTATGAGAACCTGAAAAAGCATGTAGTAGAATATATGGATCAGGTATATCCGGACAAAAATATTACTTTTAAGGTAGATGCCAGAAGAGGGGATAAGCAGTACCCTGTAAGCTCTGAGCAGATCAACCGGGATATGGGTGAGGCGATTTTAGAGGCTTTCCCACAGATGAAAGTGGATGTACATCATCCGGATGTACTTCTTCGCGTGGAGATACGCCAGAAAGTGAACCTGTTCTCCCTGATGATCCCAGGACCAGGCGGTATGCCTATTGGTACCAATGGACAGGCAATGCTGTTGCTTTCCGGCGGTATTGACAGCCCGGTTGCAGGCTATATGATCGCAAAACGTGGAGTGAAGATCGATGCTGTTTATTTCCATGCGCCGCCATATACCAGTGAGAGAGCAAAACAGAAGGTAGTTGATCTGGCAAATCTGGTAGCACGTTATTCAGGCCCCATCAATCTGCATATAGTTAATTTTACAGATATCCAGCTTTATATTTATGAGCAGTGCCCACATGAGGAGCTGACCATTATCATGCGCCGTTATATGATGCGTATTGCACAGGCGATCGCTGAGAAGACAGGTTCTATTGCGCTGATCACTGGTGAGAGTATCGGACAGGTGGCTTCACAGACGTTACAGTCATTGGCTTCTACTAATGAAGTGTGCACTATGCCTGTTTTCCGTCCGGTGATCGGATTTGATAAGCAGGAGATCGTGGATGTTTCTGAGAAGATCGGTACTTATGAGACTTCAATCCAGCCATATGAGGACTGCTGTACTATTTTCGTAGCAAAGCACCCGGTTACAAAGCCAAATCTTAAGGTGATCAGAAATTCTGAGCGTCATCTGGAAGAAAAGATCGATGAGATGGTGAAGACTGCGCTGGATACTGTGGAAGTTATTGCTTGCCGCGGCTAGTACATCGTTTCGTAAATAACTGTACTAATCACGTAGGATGCGGATTTGAGTGTGCAGGTCTAAAAACGCAGGCGTAGCGGGCTACGCTGAGGCTTTTAGGCCTGTGCAATCAGATTCGCAGACAAGTGAGTGGTATAGTTATTTCGAAAACGATGTACTAGTGTACTGTATCATTCACTTTCAGCAAAATGACGCAGAATGAATTTTCAATCTGCAAGGCGGAGAAATGAGGCGATGCGGTGGTATCGTCGATTGACGACAACACAGCAGATGGAAATTCAGGCAAGTCATTATGGGAAATGTGAATGATACAGTACACTGGGTTTAAGGCCGGTGGCCGAAGTGTTCGAAAAGGGGTTCTTCATTCTATAAAACATTGTTCGCTGGCCTTCGCTTGCGCCAGTTCGCCTGCGCCGGACTACATCCGTCACAGACGTACAGCCGCGCTCAGGATGCGTACAATTGTTTTATAGAAAGCGAACCCCTGCAACGTTATTTCTGGCTAAGAAGACCCGCCGGTGGGCGGAAAGCGTTATATAAAAAGAGAGCCGCATCCACGCGGCTCCCTTCTAAACTTTAACATTAAACTCAGTCGATGATGTATGGAGAAAGTGTAGCAAGAATGCTGTCTACGTCATTCTCAGCATGAATGTTCAGATCGATCGGCTTGGACAGATCCAGACTGAAGATACCCATAATTGATTTTGCGTCGATGACATATCTGCCGGAAACCAGATCAAAATCAACATCGAACTTAGCTAAATCGTTTACGAAAGATTTAACCTTATCAATGGAATTTAATGAAATTCTAACTGTTTTCATAGGAAGCCCCTCCTTGTGTGGTATGTAAATCATTTTTGCAGATAGAACTGCTTACTTTTAATACTAAAGGTCAGGTGTATAAAAGTCAATAGTGAGATTGTATGAAAATCATTGGTTACAGTTTAGTAACGATCATTGAGAGGTTTTGACTTTCATTTATGGTGATGTTGCCGTCAGGTGGCAAGCACGTTTAGAAAAAAACAGGAGGTCATATTATGCCGAAAGCAGCCCTTCACAATCTGGGGTGCAAAGTAAATGCTTATGAAACGGAAGCCATGGAGCAGCAGCTGAAGGAACGTGGTTATGAGATCGTTCCTTTTGATGAAAAGGCGGATGTTTATATTATCAATACATGTTCTGTTACTAATATTGCGGACCGGAAATCAAGGCAGATGCTGCACCGGGCAAAGAAACTGAATCCGGAGTCTGTAGTGGTGGCAGCAGGCTGTTATGTGCAGGTGGCATCGGAAGAGTTAAAAAAGGATGCCAGCGTTGATATTGTAATTGGAAATAATAAAAAGGCGGAGCTGGCAGATATTCTGGATGAATATTTAGGCAATGTTCATGAGAAAGAAGAAGCAGAGGTATTTGTCACCGATCTTTCCCATGGAAGTGATTATGAGGCGCTTCATCTGGAACAGCCTTCCGACCATACAAGAGCTTTTATCAAGGTTCAGGACGGCTGTAATCAGTTCTGCAGTTACTGTATCATTCCCTTTGCCAGAGGCAGAGTCCGTAGCAGAAGCCGTGAAGATGTGGTCAGGGAGATCACCGGACTGGTGGCTCAGGGATATAAAGAGGCTGTTCTTACCGGCATCCATTTAAGTTCCTATGGAATTGAACATATGGAAGGGAATCCTGTAAGCCAGGGAGACTGGAATCACAGGGAATTGCTGGCCCTGATCCGTGAGGTCCATGAGATCAGTGGGCTGGAACGTATCCGCCTGGGATCACTGGAACCGCGTATTATCACGGAAGAGTTTGCAAAGAGTCTGGCAGAGCTTCCTAAGTTCTGTCCTCATTTCCACCTGTCTTTACAAAGTGGTTGTGACAGTGTTTTACAGAGGATGAACCGTCATTATACAACAGAGGATTACTTAAGGCGGTGTGAGATCCTCCGTAAGCATTTTAAACGTCCTGCCATTACTACAGATGTGATCGTAGGCTTCCCGGGTGAGACGAAAGAAGAGTTTGATATTACGGAAAAGTATCTGGAAAAAGTGCATTTTTATGAAATGCATGTGTTTAAATATTCCAGAAGAGCCGGTACAAAGGCTGCTGCCATGACAGATCAGATCCCGGAGCAGGAAAAAGGAGTCCGTTCTGACCGTCTTCTTGCACTGGAACAGAAAATGTCAGAGGAGTTCAGAAAAGGATTTTTAGGCGAAAAGGTCTCTGTTCTCTTTGAGGAAATGATAACAGCAGATGGAAAAGAATATCTGGTAGGACATACGCCGGAATATGTAAAAGCAGCCCTTCCAAAGGAAGAATGCGAAAAAATGCATGCCGCTTCCGGAGTTATTTTAGAAGCCCAGGCAAAAGAATTTCTGACTTCGGATATACTTCTGTTAAAAAATACTATTGCCGAATAGAAAAATATAGAGTAAAATATATGAGAATACGTAAAGGACGTGATGATATGGGCAATATAAAAGAGACACAGTATTTTCAGGCTGTTCAGGACAAAAAGGTAGAAGTAAGCGATGTACTGGAGCAGGTGTATATTGCCTTGACCGAGAAAGGATATAACCCTGTAAATCAGATCGTTGGTTATATTATGTCTGGGGATCCTACCTATATTACCAGCCACAAGGGAGCTAGAAGCCTTATTATGAAGGTGGAGAGAGATGAGATCCTGGAAGAATTGATGGCGGTATATATTGATGCCCGTTTAAAATAGGGCAGTTGGGAAAAATAGGGACAGAGAGTATGTCACTCTCTGGTTTGGCGTCCATTAAAGTCTCTGTTAAGGGGATTTTTTATGGGCGTCGATTTTTTTCTGTGATCACTATGAATGTGTTACCAGGCGGTTATAGGAACTATGTGCTTGCACGCAAAGGCAGTTTTTGCCTTTGCTGGTTTTTGTGTGTACGGAGGAAGTGAATATGAGGATAATGGGGCTTGATTATGGCTCAAAGACAGTAGGGGTAGCAGTCTGCGATTCTTTAGGGATCACTGCACAGGCAGTGGAGACAATCACCAGAAAGGATGAAAACAAACTGCGTCAGACTCTTGCCAGAATTGAAGCACTGGCTAAAGAGTATGAGGTAGAAAAGTTTGTTCTGGGCTATCCTAAAAATATGAATAATACAGTGGGAGACCGTGCCCAGAAGTCAGAAGAACTAAAAGCAGCGTTAGAGCGCAGAACAGGACTTCCTGTTGAGTTGTGGGACGAGCGTCTTACAACGGTAGCAGCAGAGCGTGTCCTTATGGAAAGCGGTGTCCGCCGTGAACACAGAAAAGAATCCGTAGACCAGATCGCAGCGGCAATGATCCTTCAGGGATATTTAGATCATCTGTCCATGATAAAGAAAAAGGATGGAGAAATCAATGAATAAACCAATGAATGAAAAAGAAGATTGCATTACGATGGTGACAGATTCAGGAGAATCTGTAGATTTTTACGTATTAGAGGAAACCAGGATCCATGGAAAAGACTATCTTCTGGTGACAGATGCACCGGAAGATGAAGATGGAGAGTGCTATATTTTAAAGGATGTATCCGGTGAAAATGACAGTGAAGCTTTGTTCGAGTTTGTAGAAGATGACAGGGAACTGGACGGGGTTATGGGCATTTTTGAAGAGTTATTAAAGGATGCAGATGTAGAATTAGAAAAATAAACAGGAGGAATCAGCTTGAGTTTAGAAGAGAACGTGAATGAAAATGTAAAACCTGAGACCAGCACAGAAAATAAAACGGAAAATAATACTGGCGAGAATCGTGAAGAAGGTACAAAAATGGCCAGAAGACCGCAGAACAGAAGACCGAGACGTGTGCCAAGAGTACCTAAAGCTGTAATGGCAGAAGAAAACGGAAGCAGAGAAACAGCAGAACCAAAAACTGAAGAAAAACGCAAAGCAGCACCTGCAAAAGGAAGACAGCAGGGAACAAAAAGATCCTTTCCAGCTGTAAAAGAAGCAGGAGAGAAAAGGGCACCTTTAAGAAAACCGACCAGAAACAGTCAGAAAGAGGCTAAGAGCAAGCTGAAGATCATACCTTTAGGCGGCTTAGAGCAGATCGGTATGAACATTACTGCATTTGAATACGAAGATTCCATTATTGTTGTAGACTGTGGTCTGGCATTCCCAGGGGATGATATGTTAGGTATCGATCTGGTGATCCCGGATGTATCTTATTTAAAGCAGAACATTGACAAGGTAAAGGGCTTTGTGATCACTCATGGACATGAGGACCACATTGGCGCACTGCCGTATATTTTGCAGCAGGTAAATGTACCTGTTTATGGTACAAAACTGACCATTGCTTTAATTGAGCATAAATTAAAAGAGCATAACCTGTTAAAGAATACGAAGCGTAAGGTAATGAAGCATGGACAGTCTGTAAATTTAGGCTGCTTCCGCGTAGAGTTTATCAAGACCAACCACAGCATCCAGGATGCATCTGCACTTGCTATCTTCTCACCGGTGGGCATTGTTCTTCATACAGGTGACTTTAAGATCGACTATACACCTGTTTTTGGTGATCCAATCGATTTACAGCGTTTTGCGGAACTGGGCAAAAAGGGCGTTCTTGCTATGCTGGCAGACAGTACCAATGCCACCAGACCCGGATTTACCATGTCTGAGCGCAGTGTAGGAAAGACGTTTGATACCATTTTTGCAGAGCATACAAACCACCGTATTATCGTAGCAACCTTTGCATCTAACGTAGACCGTGTACAGCAGGTGGTAAATACTGCTTATAAATATGGCCGTAAGGTAGTGGTAGAAGGCCGTAGTATGGTTACTATTATCGATATTGCCAGTGAATTGGGATATATCAATATTCCAGAGGGAACTCTTATTGATATTGACCAGTTAAAGAATTATCCGCCGGAGTCTACTGTGCTGATTACTACAGGAAGCCAGGGGGAATCCATGGCTGCTCTGTCACGTATGGCAGCAAGCATCCACAAGAAAGTATCGATCGTCCCTGGGGATGTGGTTGTATTAAGCTCTACTCCAATCCCAGGAAATGAGAAGGCAGTGGCAAATGTGATCAATGAGCTTTCTGCAAAGGGAGCAAAGGTGATCTGCCAGGATACCCACGTTTCCGGACATGCATGTCAGGAAGATTTAAAGCTGATCTATTCCCTGGTACATCCGAAATTTGCTATTCCGGTACATGGTGAATTCCGTCACAGGATGGCGCAGAAGGAACTGGCTGAGTATATGGGAGTCCAGAAGGAAAATGCATTACTGGTAAATTCCGGTGATGTGGTCTCTCTGGATGAAGACAGCTGTCAGGTAACTGACCATGTAGCCTGTGGTGCTATCCTGGTTGACGGACTTGGAGTCGGTGATGTAGGAAATATCGTATTAAGAGACAGACAGAATCTGGCCCAGAATGGCATTATTGTAGTTGTTCTTACACTGGAGAAGCACTCCAACCAGCTGCTTTCCGGCCCGGATATCGTATCCAGAGGTTTTGTATATGTAAGAGAGTCAGAAGACCTGTTAGAGGAAGCCCACAGTGTGGTTGCAGATGCAGTAGCAGACTGTTTAGACCGCCATGTAAGCGACTGGGGCAAGATCAAGAACATTATTAAAGACAGCTTAAGCGATTTCTTATGGAAGCGTATGAAGAGAAATCCGATGATACTGCCTATTATCATGGAAGTGTAGGATTGCGGGAGTGCAAAGCACGGAGCAATCCGTAGGTATTACAAAGAATGTACTCTCGGAATCTTTTTGTACTTGATTTTGCGAGAAGATTTTTTGTCAGCTGTGCCCAAAGTTCTGAGGCGTTGGCGTTGCGTCTGCCTCTGAAATTCGGGTGCAACTGGCGGAAAATCGACCGCAAAGGCAAGTGCAGGAAAGACTCCGAGAGTACAATAAGAAGAAAAAGGAGGACAGGAAGCATGAGCAGCCGCACAAGGGAGATCAATAAAATAACCATGGCGATCATCAGTATTTCTGTAAAGCTGATGCTTCTTGCCCTTTTGATCCTGCTTTTATATGAGGCAGTGATCCGGGGCTATGCTTTTGGTCATGCAGTATTTTATGCAGAGGCAGTGGAAGCAGCTCCGGGCCACAATATTACAGTAGTGGTAAAAGACGGGGAAGATGTGTCACAGACAGCAGGCGAACTGGAGAAAAAAGGCCTGATCAAAAATATTTATGCCTTTTTATTCCAGAGCCGTTTTTATGATTATGATAAGATCTACCCGGGAACGTATACTTTAAATACATCTATGACTTCCAAAGAGATCCTTCAAAAGCTCAGCGAAAAGCCGGAAGATGCAGAAGATGATAAATCTGCAGATAAGCCAGAAAGTGCAAAAGCGGTACAAAAGACTGCAGACCAGAATACCGGAGAATCAGAAAATGCCAAACAAAAGCGTCAGAAGGATCTTCAGGAAGAAGAGGCTAATGCAGCAGATCCTGCAAGGAGTACCCTTTCATCAGAAGAAGCCCAGGCAGATGAGCATTCCTATTCTGGTGAAGATGAGGAAGAAGGCGGATGGATCGAAGATGTAATAGAGGATGGACAAAATGATCGTAGATAACAGGATTACAGAATATCTTCACTCTCTGGAAAAAAGCAGGGGGGAGCTTCTGGATACAATTGAAAAAAAAGCCGTTGAAGAGGGCGTCCCTATTATCCGCAGCGAGACAGCAGCCCTGCTTAGAAGCCTGACAGCAGCATTACGGCCGGAAAATATTCTGGAGATCGGTACTGCGGTTGGTTATTCTGCTTTGCAGATGTGTCAGGTGATGCCTTTAAACTGTCATATCACGACCATTGAAAAGTATGAAAAACGTATTCCTGAGGCAAAAGAAAATTTTAAAAAAGCCGGGGAAGAAAGCCGCATTACTTTTTTAGAGGGGGATGCGGATATGTGGTTAAAGGAATTAAAGGGAAAACAGTTTGATCTTGTATTTATGGATGCTGCAAAGGGACAGTACTTAAACTGGCTGCCTCTGCTCCTTGATCTGATGCCTGTGGGAGCTGTGCTTATTTCTGATAATGTGCTTCAGGACGGAGATGTAGTCCAGTCACGTTTTGCGGTCCAGAGAAGAAACCGCACTATTCACAGCAGGATGAGGGAGTATCTGTATGAATTAAAAAATATGGAAGAATTTGAAACAGCTGTGATCCCTATAGGGGATGGAGTGACTATTAGTACCAGGATCAGATAGGAGAAGATAGATAAATGAGAAAGACAGAGTTATTAATACCGGCAGGAAGCCTGGAAGTATTAAAAACAGCCGTTATTTATGGTGCAGATGCCGTATATATAGGAGGGGAGGCTTTTGGACTGAGAGCCAAAGCACACAACTTCTCCTTGGAGGATATGAAAGAGGGAATTGCCTTTGCCCATGCGCATGATGTAAAGGTCTATGTAACAGCCAATATTCTGGCTCATAATCAGGACCTGCCAGGGGTGGAGGCTTATTTTGAAGAATTAAAAGAAGTAGGCCCGGATGCCCTGATTATTTCTGACCCAGGTGTATTTGAAATTGCAAAAAGAGTGCTTCCGGATACAGAACTTCATATAAGTACCCAGGCAAATAACACTAATTATGGCACTTACCTGTTCTGGAACCGTATGGGAGCAAAGCGTGTGGTTTCTGCAAGAGAGCTTTCTTTGGCTGAGATCAAAGAGATCCGCGCTCATATTCCGGATGATATGGAGATAGAAAGCTTTATCCATGGGGCTATGTGCATTTCTTATTCCGGAAGATGTCTGCTCAGTAATTTCTTTACTGGCCGTGATGCTAATCAGGGGGCCTGCACTCATCCATGCCGCTGGAAGTATTCTATTGTAGAAGAGACCCGGCCGGGAGAGTATATGCCTGTATATGAAAATGAAAGAGGCACTTATATCTTTAATTCCAAGGATCTTTGTATGATCGGGCATGTTCCGGAGATGATCGATGCAGGGATCGACAGTTTTAAGATCGAAGGGCGTATGAAAACAGCATTATATGTGGCTACTGTAGCAAGAACCTATCGCAAAGCCATTGATGATTATATGAAAGATCCGAAGCTTTATGAGGCAAATATGGAGTGGTACAAGGAAGAAATCGGAAAATGTACCTACCGTGAATTTACTACAGGCTTCTACTTTGGAAAGCCGGGAAGTGATGCCCAGATCTACAACAGTAACACCTATGTAAAAAATTATACTTATCTTGGCACAGTGGAAGAGGCTGATGGAAAAGGCCGCTGCCGGATTGAACAGAAGAACAAATTCTCTGTAGGTGAGACCATTGAGATCATGAAGCCGGATGGCCGGAACCTGGAGGTGGTTGTAAAGAGCATCTGTGATGAAGATGGAAATGGTCAGGAAAGTGCTCCACATCCAAAACAGATCCTGTGGGTAGATTTAGGTGCAGATGTGGATAAGTATGATATTCTCCGTAAAAAAGAGGATAACTAAATTAAAATGATGCAGAAAAGGAGGTGCTCATATGGCAGATATGATCCTGTTAGGACTGGCGGTCATCTGTACTGCATATTTTATGATCATTGTTTTTTATGCCGGAATGGGAACCTCTTTTGCCTTTATCTGGCTTTTCTTTGCGGCTTTATGCGTATTTCTTGTATATGGAAAATGGTATTACAGGAAAAATATGGACCGCATCCCCAAATGGGTGCCGGTAAGCATTGTTACTACATGTATTGCCGGTGTAGTCATTATGGCAGTGTTTTGCATCCTGGTGTTTATGGGGGCAGCAGCAAATGAAGAAAGAGACCTGGATTATGTGATCGTCTTAGGAGCCAGAGTTAAAGAACATACAGTAAGCAATTCTTTAAAAAAGAGGCTGGATAAGGCCATTGAATATGCAGAGAAAAATCCGGAAACCTATCTGGTGCTGTCAGGAGGCAAAGGACCGGATGAACCTGTATCAGAAGCCCAGGCCATGTACAGGTATCTGGTGTACAATGGTGTAAGGCCAGGTCAGCTTCTCTTAGAAGAGCATTCCGTAAGCACAGTGGAAAATCTGGCTTACAGCAAGCTGCTCATTGAAAGCCACCGGGAAATGATCCGCCATGAAAGGGAAGAAAGGAACCACCTGAAATTTTCAAGAGAGCCTAAAGGAAATTACCTTATTGCTGCAGACAAGCCTTTGGAAGTAGGTGTACTTACCAGCAATTTCCACGTATACAGAGCATGCATGATCGCCCAAAAATGGGGTTTTGAAAATGTCTATGGTATCAGTGCACAGTCAGATCCGGTGCTTTTTATCCATTTATGCGTACGTGAATGTGCATCCATAATAAAGGACAGAATAATGGGGAACATGTAAGGAGCGCAGGAAAAAACAAGCGCCACCAAAGGTGGCATTTGTTTTTTACAAGCCCTTAACGAGCAAACCGTCTGCGCTAGCAGACAGTGGAGCGCGCCAGCGCGGGTTTGCGAGTCAGCCACGAAGGAGCAAACGGTCTGCGCCAGCAGACAGTGGAGTGCGTCAGCGCGGGTTTGCGAGTCAGCCACGAAGGAGCAAACCGTCTGCGCCAGCAGACAGTAAAGCGCGCCGGCGTAGGTTTGTGAGTGGCGGGGAGTTTTAAAATCCCGTGGAAAACGAATAAGATAGGAGAGCGATTCGAAATGAACAGACAGCAGATGCTTGAAAAGGTAGAAAATCTTTCTGCCTATGAGGTAAAAGACCATCGTTTTATAGAAGAAATGAATTCTGAAGGAATAGTACTGGAACATAGAAAAAGTGGCGCCAGACTGTTCCTTATGAGCAATGACGACGATAATAAAGTATTTTCAATCGGATTCAGGACACCGCCTGCAGACAGTACCGGACTGCCTCATATTTTAGAACACAGTGTACTGGAAGGTTCTGAAAAGTTTCCGGTAAAAGATCCCTTTGTAGAACTTGTGAAAGGATCTTTAAATACCTTCTTAAACGCAATGACCTATCCGGACAAGACTGTATATCCGGTAGCCAGCTGCAATGATAAAGATTTCCAGAACCTGATGGACGTGTATTTAGACGGCGTATTTCACCCGTCCATTTACAAAGAGCCAAAGATATTCAAACAGGAAGGCTGGCACTATGAACTGCCTTCAGAAGATGAACCTCTAACAGTCAACGGTGTTGTATACAATGAGATGAAAGGTGCTTTTTCATCACCGGAAAGCGTATTAGAGCGTTTTACTTCATCTGTACTTTTCCCGGATACTCCATATAACAATGAATCCGGCGGTGATCCGGCAGTGATCCCAAACTTAAGCTACGAACAGTTTATTCAGTTCCATAAAGATTATTATCATCCAGCCAACAGCTATATTTATCTCTATGGTGATATGGACATGGAAGAAAAGCTTTTATGGCTGGACAAAGAATATTTATCTGCTTATGACAAAAATGACTATAACTTAGATTCTTCTATTGCGCTGCAGAAACCATTTTCAGAACCGGTTGAGAAGGAAACGGTTTATTCTGTCACAGCAAATGAAGGCACAGAGGATAACACCTACCTGTCTTTAAATACAGTAGTAGGAACTGATATTGATCCGGTCCTCTATGTTGCTTTCCAGATTTTAGACTACACTCTTATCAGTGCGCCGGGTGCACCGTTAAAGCAGGCGCTTATTGATGCACATATCGGTCAGGATATTATGGGCGGCTATGAAAATGGCATTTTACAACCATATTTCTCTGTTGTTGCAAAAAATGCAAATAAAGAGCAGAAGGGTGAATTTTTATCTGTTGTAAAAGGCACTTTGAGAAAACTGGCTGATCAGGGGATTGACAAAAAGAGCCTGCTGGCAGGTTTGAATTACTATGAATTCCGTTACAGGGAAGCAGATTATGGCTCTGCCCCAAAGGGACTGATGTATGGTCTCTGGTCTATGGACAGCTGGCTGTATGATGCAGATCCAATGCTCCATTTACAGTATCAGAAGACCTTTGACTATCTGAAAAAGGCGGCACAGGAAGGTTATTTTGAACAGCTGATCAAAGATTATCTTTTAGACAATCCTCACGAGGCAGTTGTGATCGTAAGCCCGGAAATTGATCTGACTGCAAGAGAAGATTCAGAACTGGCAGAGCGTCTGGAAAGCTTCAAAAAATCTTTAAGTGAGGAACAGATAAAAGCTCTGGTAAAGGAGACGGCAGAGCTTAAGGCATATCAGGAAGAACCTTCTGCGAAAGAGGATCTGGAGAAGATCCCTATGCTTGGCAGAGAAGATATCAAACGCCAGTCAGAACCATTTTCCTATAAGGTAAAAGAGGAAGATGGAACAAAGGTGATCCACAGTCCCATGTTTACTTCCGGTATTGCCTATATCAAACTGCTGTTTGATATGAATGTGATCCCAAAAGAAGATCTGCCTTATGCATCCCTTTTAAAGTCTGTTTTAGGCTATGTAGATACAGAAAACTTTACCTACCGTGATCTGACCAGTGAGATCCACTTAAACAGCGGTGGACTTGATCTCTATGTTTCTTCCTGGGAAAACTTAAGAGAAAATGGAGCTTTCAAGGGTGCTTTTACAGCAGGCATAAAGGTTCTTTACGAAAAAGCCGGCTTTGCTTTTGACATTATCAAAGAAATACTTACTGCTTCAAAATTAGATGATGAGAAACGTCTGGGTGAAATCTTAGATGAGATGCGTTCCAGATCCAGAATGCGCTTAGAAGGTGCTTCCCACAGTGCAGCAGTTGCAAGAGCATGCTCCTATTTTTCACCGGTAAGAGCTTTTGATGACATGACAGGCGGAATTGAATATTTCCATTTTCTGGAAAAAACAGCAGCTGCCTACAGCAAGGATGAGAATTTCCGCAAGGAGCTGGCCAGAAAGCTGAAAGAAACTGCAGGTAAGCTGTTTGCAGCAGATAATCTTATGGTAAGTTATACCGCAGACGAGGAAGGCTACAAGGCTCTGCCGGAAGAATTAAAGAAATTTAAGGCTGCATTAAGTAGTGGACCAAGTAAGAGATATACTTTTGAATTTACGCCGGAGCTGAAAAATGAAGGATTTAAGACCTCTTCAAAAGTGAATTACGTGGCACGCTGTGGTTCCTTTGATGCCGAAGCTTATACCGGAGCCCTGGAAGTATTAAAGGTCATCATGAATTATGAATATTTATGGCAGAACCTGCGTGTCATCGGCGGTGCATATGGCTGCATGAGCAGCTTTGGAAGAAGCGGAACCGGTTGTCTGGTATCCTACAGAGACCCGAAGCTTGCGGCTACAGATAAGATCTACGAAGGAATACCGGAATATTTAAAAAATTTCTCTATTGATGAGAGGGATATGACTAAATATGTGATCGGCGCCATGAGCAGCGTAGATACGCCATTAAGCCCGGCAGTAAAAGGTTCCAGGAATCTGACTGCCTATTTATCCCAAATTACGGATGAAATGGTACAGAAAAAGAGAAACCAGATCCTGGATGTGACTCAGGATGATATCCGTGCATTAGCAGATATCCTGGATTCCATCTTAAAAACAGGTGCTTTCTGTGTTATTGGAAATGAACAGCAGATCGAAGCAGACCATAATATGTTCAAAGAAGTAAAAGAACTGTTTCACTAATAGGAGAAAAGAATGGAAGAAAACAAACAGAAAAAATCAGGATTTGTAACATTGATCGGACGCCCAAATGTTGGCAAGTCCACACTGATGAACCATCTGATCGGTCAGAAGATCGCGATCACCTCTGACAAGCCCCAGACTACCAGAAACAGGATTCAGACCGTTTACACTGATGACAGGGGACAGATCATTTTCCTTGATACACCGGGTATCCACAAGGCAAAAAACAAGCTGGGTGAATACATGGTCAATGTGGCTGAGCATACGTTAAAGGAAGTTGATGTGGTTTTATGGCTGGTAGAACCGACTACTTTTATTGGTGCAGGTGAGCGCCATATTGCAGAGCAGCTTTCTAAGGTAAGCACACCGGTGATACTGGTCATTAATAAGATCGACACTGTTAAGGTACAGGAAGAGATACTGACTTTTATTGCTGCTTATAAAGATGTATGTAATTTCGCAGAAATTGTGCCATTATCCGCTTTAAAGGAGAAAAATACAGATCTGCTTTTAGACCTGATCTTTAAGTATCTGCCTTATGGCCCCCAGTTTTATGATGAAGATACAGTAACTGACCAGCCAATGCGCCAGATCGCGGCAGAACTGATCCGTGAAAAAGCACTGCGCCTGTTAGATGATGAGATCCCTCATGGGATCGCCGTTGTTATTGAACAGATGAAAGAGCGTTCCAATGGCATTATTGATATTGAAGCAAGCATTGTCTGCGAACGTGAGTCCCACAAGGGTATTATCATCGGAAAAGGCGGCTCTATGTTAAAGAAGATCGGAACAGTAGCCCGCCGCGAGATCGAAAACATGATGGAGACAAAAGTAAATCTCCAGCTCTGGGTAAAGGTAAGAAAAGAGTGGAGAGACAGTGAGCTTTACATGAAAAATTACGGATACGACCAGAAGGACGTATAAAAGGAATCAGGCACAGAAAGATTCCGGGAGAACATGAAATGAGAAAGGAGGGCGCGGCATGAGGGATGTTTTAAATGTTACAGGAATGGTCCTTTTAAGTGCGCCCTCTGGTGACTATGACAGACGGCTAGTACTTCTGACCCGGGAAAAAGGAAAGATAACCGCATTTGCCCATGGTGTGAGAAGACCGGGAAGCAGCCTTATGGCAGCCAGCCGGCCTTTTTCTTTTGGAACCTTTCAGGTATATGAAGGCAGATCCGCCTATAACCTTCAGTCCGCGCAGATCACCAATTATTTTGATGAATTGTCTGCTGACATGGAAGGGGCCTGCTATGGGGCTTATTTTCTGGAAGTGGCTTCCTGGCTTTCTGATGAAAATATGGACGGGACAGAGTTTTTAAATCTTTTATACGTATCTTTAAAAGCATTAAGCAAAGAAGCTCTGCCCAACCCGCTGGTACGGCGCATTTTTGAGCTTCGTACCATGGTCATTAACGGCGTGTATACACAGGAGCCGGAAGGAAGAGTGTCGGAGTCCTGTGTCTATGCATGGCAGTATGTGATCGCAACGCCATTAGGTTCCCTGTATACATTTACACTAAAAGAAGATGTCTTAAGGGAATTTTCCAGGGAAGTACAGCATGCCATGGAGGAGTACATACACCATGAGTTTAAGTCTTTGGAAATCTTAGAAGTGCTTGCAGGAGGCAAAATGACCAGTCCTATTAGCTGAAAATGCGCTAAAGGGCTTGAAATTATGCTATTCAAAGGATATAATATGCCATATGTCTGAAAGGAAAAAGAAGAGAATGAAGAAAAAACTTCTTGCAGCAGCTGTTGCTGTGACAGCAGTGCTTATGCTTGGAGGCTGTGAAGGCTTATCTGCAAAAAACGCAAAAGGACCAGAAACAGAAGAAAGCTGTCTTTATATTACAAAAGATGGCAGTATTCAGTGGGTCAGCGTGGAACATTATGAAGGCGGCAGTTATTCCAAAGAAGAACTTTTAGACTTTGCATCTGAAAAGATAAAGGAATATAATGAAGCCAAAGGAACAGAAAACTCAAAAGAGCCGGTGACTCTGGTTTCAGGAAGTCTGGAAAATGGAAAAGCGGTACTTATTACTTCTTATGACAGTGGTGAAAGCCTTGTGGATTTTGCCGGGGAAACAGGAGATGATACCATGCCATTTGCAGAGGTCAAGACCGGCACACCGGAGGAACTTTCAGAAGAGCTGAAGGCTGCAGGTATTGAGATCCATGGTTCTTTTGCTGTTGTACTACAGGGAGAAGGAATGGTGCAGACAGAAGGAAAGATACTGGATGCAGACGGAAGCTGTACAGTCAATGACGGACATTTTATTAAAACAGGTTCCGGAACAAGTGTGATCGTAACTGAGTAGAAATGGCAGTTTACAGATAAGCAGATCATATAAAGAGAGGATACTGATATGGAAAAGACAATGGAAAAAATCGTAGCTCTTGCAAAAAACAGAGGTTTCGTATATCCGGGTTCTGAGATCTATGGCGGTCTTGCAAATACCTGGGATTACGGCAATCTGGGCGTTGAGCTGAAGAACAATGTGAAGAAGGCCTGGTGGCAGAAATTCGTACAGGAAAGCCCTTATAACGTAGGTGTTGACTGTGCTATCTTAATGAATTCCCAGACATGGGTAGCCAGCGGACATCTGGGTGGTTTCTCAGATCCTTTAATGGACTGTAAGCAGTGTAAAGAGCGTTTCCGTGCTGATAAGCTGATCGAAGATTACAACGATGCGCATGGTATTGAGATGGAAGGTTCTGTAGATGGCTGGTCCCAGGAACAGATGAAGCAGTACATCGAAGACAAGCATATCTGCTGCCCAAGCTGCGGTGCCCATGATTTCACAGATATCCGTCAGTTCAACCTGATGTTTAAAACATTCCAGGGTGTAACCGAGGATGCCAAAAATACGGTATATCTTCGTCCGGAGACTGCCCAGGGTATTTTCGTAAACTTCAAGAATGTACAGAGAACTTCCAGAAAGAAAGTTCCGTTTGGTATCGGACAGATCGGTAAGTCCTTCCGTAACGAGATTACACCTGGCAACTTTACTTTCCGTACCAGAGAGTTTGAGCAGATGGAACTTGAATTCTTCTGCAAGCCAGGTACTGACCTTGAATGGTTTGCTTACTGGAAGCAATATTGTATTGACTGGCTGCAGAAATTAGGCATCAAGCCAGACGAGATGCGTGCAAGAGATCATTCTCCGGAAGAGCTGTGCTTCTACAGCAAGGCTACTACTGACCTGGAATTCCAGTTCCCATTTGGCTGGGGCGAGCTTTGGGGTATTGCAGACAGAACTGATTATGACCTGACCCAGCATCAGACTGTATCCGGACAGGACATGACTTACTTTGATGATGAGAGCAAGGAAAAGTATATCCCATATGTAATTGAGCCTTCACTGGGTGCTGACCGTGTAACCTTAGCATTCCTGTGTGCAGCGTATGACGAGGAGGAGATCGGAGAAGGAGATGTAAGAACTGTTCTTCACTTCCACCCTGCTCTGGCACCTGTAAAGGTAGGTGTTCTGCCACTGTCCAAGAAGTTAAATGAAGGAGCAGAAAAGGTATATGCTGAGCTGAGCAAGTATTTCAACTGTGAATTTGATGACAGAGGCAACATTGGTAAGCGTTACAGAAGACAGGATGAGATCGGTACTCCATTCTGCGTAACCTACGACTTCGATTCAGAAGAAGACCATGCTGTAACTGTCCGTGACAGAGATACCATGGAGCAGGTTCGTATCCCGATCGCTGAGTTAAAGGATTACTTTGCTGACAAGTTTATGTTCTAATAATGTAAATATTATTTGCATCTGCCTTATAACATTATATTTAAATTTAAAATGCCCGCTTTCCTGTTATTGGGAAGAGGGCATTTTTTAGAATGATTTTATAAACGGGATCCAATAAGTATGGTATAATGAGCGCAGGGAAAAACAAGCGGCTGCGCAGCAGACATTTGTTTTTCACAAGCCATTAATGAACGAATCGCCTGCGAAAGCAGGCAGTAGAGCGCGAATGCGCGGGATTCGTGAGTATAAGATATAATGAGCCCAGGGGAAAAAACAAGACATTAACGAAGATCCCGCCTGCCACGGCAGGAATCAGAGCACACAAGCGGGGGAACCTGAGTCTTGGCTGCGACAAACCGGAGGTATATCCATGAAATTAAAGACCCGCTTGGCGGTTGCATTTATGATCATCACTATTGTTCCTATGATTCTGATCTTTGTGTCCTTTTTTGCCATTAATGATCATCAGGCACGTTCCTTTACAAAAGAGTATGGACTGACAGAACAGGTAGATCTTTTAAGCGGAAATTCGACACAGGTGTTTAACCGTCTGACCCGCCGGGTACAGCAGGTGATCCGGGAAGAACTGGATAAGAAGCCGGAATTATATGAAGATACAGGCCACTTAGATGAGGTTAATGCAGAACTTCAGAAGCATTACGCCTATCTGGTAGTGCGTAAAGGAACAGATATCATTTATTTTGGTGATACAGATGAAGAAAATAAGTCCCAGCTGTGTGAACAGCTGCCAGAATTTGATATCCTTCAGGGAGATTTAGAGGGTGGTATATACTTAGATGGTGAGAGCCAGCATCTTGTAAAGCAGATGGATTTTCAATTTCCAGATAAGACAGAAGGAAGCGTATTTATTATTTCCAATGTGGATGATCTGCTGCCGGAAGTAAAATACATGATCAGGGAAATGCTCTTTTTAGGAGTCATGATCCTTCTGATCGCTGGAATCACCCTGACTTTCTGGGTCTATCAGTCGATCCTAAGCCCATTAAACAAGCTTCAGGAAGCCACAAAGAAGATCCGTGACGGCAATCTGGAATTTACCCTGGATGTGGATGCAGATGATGAGATCGGCCATTTGTGCCAGGATTTTGAAGAAATGCGTATGCGTTTAAAAGAAAGCGCAGAGGAAAAAATCCAGTATGACAAAGAAAGCAAAGAGCTGATCAGTAATATCTCCCATGACTTAAAGACTCCTATCACGGCGATCAAGGGCTATGTAGAAGGTATTATGGACGGAGTGGCATCTTCACCGGAAAAGCTGGATAAATATATCCGGACTATTTATAATAAAGCCAATGACATGGACCGTCTTATTGATGAGCTGACCTTTTATTCCAAGATCGATACAAACAAGATCCCCTATACTTTCTCAAAGATCAACGTTTCACAGTATTTCAGGGATTGTGTGGAAGAAGTAGGACTGGATATGGAAGCCAGAGGTATTGAACTGGGATATTTTAACTATGTAGATGAAGATGTGGTAGTGATCGCCGATGCAGAGCAGATGAAGCGTGTGATCAACAATATCATTGGTAATTCTGTGAAATATCTGGACAAGAAAAAGGGCATTATCAATATCCGTATCAAGGATGACGGGGATTTCATCCAGGTAGAGATCGAAGATAATGGAAAAGGCATTGCTGCAAAGGATCTGCCTAATATCTTTGACCGGTTCTACCGTACGGATTCTTCCAGAAATTCTTCTCAGGGTGGAAGCGGCATTGGACTGTCTATTGTGCGCAAGATCATTGAAGACCACGGCGGCCGCATCTGGGCCACCAGTAAAGAAGGGATCGGAACAGAGGTGCACTTTGTTTTAAGAAAATATCAGGAGGTTATTCAGGAATGAGCAAAATACTGATCGTAGAAGATGAGGAAAGCATTGCAGAGCTGGAAAAGGATTATCTGGAACTGTCAGGCTTTGAAGTGGAGATAGAAAATAATGGGACAGACGGCTTGGAACGGGCATTAAAGGAGGAATATGACCTGTTGATCCTGGATCTGATGCTTCCGGGAACAGATGGGTTTGAGATCTGCCGCCGTGTACGTGAGATAAAAAACACCCCTATCATTATGGTTTCCGCAAAGAAAGAAGATATTGACAAGATCCGCGGTCTGGGTCTGGGAGCAGATGACTATATTACAAAGCCATTCAGTCCAAGTGAGATGGTAGCCAGAGTAAAAGCGCATATGGCAAGATATGAGCGGCTGGTAGGAAGTGGCCAGCCGTCAAACGAGATCATTGAGATCCGTGGTTTAAAGATCGATAAGACTGCCAGAAGAGTATGGGTCAATGGGGAAGAAAAGACCTTTACAACAAAGGAATTTGACCTGCTTTCCTTCCTTGCCCAGAATCCTAATCACGTATTTACGAAAGAAGAGCTTTTCTCCAAAATCTGGGATATGGAGTCTATTGGAGATATCGCTACAGTTACTGTGCATATTAAGAAGATCAGGGAAAAAATTGAGTTTAATACAGCAAAGCCTCAGTATATAGAAACAATCTGGGGCGTAGGATACAGATTTAAGATATAATGAGTCCAAAAGAAAAACAAGCGACACCGAAGGTGGCATTTGTTTTTCTTGGACCATTAACGAAGGTTCCGCCTGCGAAAGCAGGCAGTGGAGCGCGAATGCGCGGGGAACCTGAGTATAAGATTTTATGAGTCCAAAAGAAAAACAAGCGACACCGAAGGTGGCATTTGTTTTTCTTGGACCATTAACGAAGGTTCCGCCTGCGAAAGCAGGCAGTGGAGCGCGAATGCGCGGGATTCGTGAGTGGACGAGAACACAGGGAAAAACAAGCGGCTGCGCCAGCAGAATGAAAAAGATATTGAGGGGGTAAAAATATGAGAACGATCGGGTTGATCGGTGGCATGAGCTGGGAAAGTACGATTCCCTACTACCGGATCATAAATGAAGAAGTAAAGAAGAAAATGGGAGGACTGCATTCAGCAAAGATCATTCTTTACAGCGTTGAATTTGATGAAATAGAAAAATGCCAGTCTGAAAATAGATGGGAAGAAAGCGGTGAGATCCTGGGAAAAGCTGCACAGGCACTTGAAACAGCCGGCGCAGATTTTATCCTGATCTGCACCAATACCATGCATAAGGTAGCACCTCAGATCGCGTCTATGATAAAGGTTCCGATCATACATATTGCAGATGCTACTGCAGATGAACTGGATAAAGCGCGTATTAAACGGGTAGGACTTCTGGGAACCAAATATACAATGACACAGGATTTTTATAAAAAAAGACTGGTGGACAGAGGAATCGATGTACTGATCCCAAAAGAGAGTGAAATAGAAACGGTAAATTCCATTATTTTTAATGAACTATGCGTAGGAACAATAACGGAAGAGTCCCGGAAAAAATTTCAGGATATTATTGAAAAATTGAAAGAAAAAGGAGCTGATGGTGTTATTTTAGGCTGTACGGAGATAGGCCTTTTGATCAGTCAGTCCGATGTTTCTATTCCTGTATTTGACACAACTGTGATTCATGCAAAGAGAGCGGCAAAGATTGCAATGGAAGATTAATTTTGAGACCTGTATTGGTGTTTAGGCACTGGTACAGGTTTTTTTGGCAGATGCCATCTATTTACACAGGGAAGAAGTTTGAAGCAAAGAAATTGCACCCGGAGCAGTAAGTAATGTGTTGGACGTATATATGATGATACCAGGGTCAAAAGGTCATAAATCCGTTGCAAGCTTGCTTGCAGGAGGATTTATGACCTTGGGACCCGCCAAAAACATGAGTAAGGAGCCATTTTTTGAAGAAAAATGAGCGGATTACGAATGTTTTTAGAATTGCGGGAGTGCAAAGCACGTAGCAATTCGGTATCAGAGGGGTCAAAATACCTTTTGACCCCAACATCATATGATGTGAGTGTCAAAAGTAAATTTTGCCACTTACATCATATATATTTTTTTTGTACATAGCACCTATTCGCAAATACGAATCAACAACGCATATGTGAAAATGACAGAAAGTGGAAGCGCTTACACGTGTTTTTACAGTAAAATTAACAAATTTTTTCAAAGTTTTGCCTCCAAAAGGGTTTACTGAAAAAAACTTTGTGATATAATAAACACGTTGGACGGACGAAATGAATCATTGGTTCTGTCCTAAGCTAAGCCGGCGGCAGTCAGGAAAAAAGGGACCTGACGGACTGCTATATTAGAGGAGGAAAAGACTTATGGCAACAAAGTGGGTTTACTTGTTCAGTGAAGGTAATGCAAACATGAGAAATCTTCTGGGAGGCAAAGGTGCAAACCTGGCTGAGATGACAAATCTTGGTTTACCGGTTCCTCAGGGATTTACAATTACAACAGAAGCTTGTACACAGTACTATGAAGATGGCAGAAAAATCAATGATGAGATCATGGGCCAGATCATGGAATATATCGGAAAGATGGAAGAGATCACCGGCAAGAAGTTTGGTGACAGGGAAAATCCACTTCTGGTTTCCGTTCGTTCCGGTGCAAGAGCATCTATGCCTGGTATGATGGATACCATTCTGAACTTAGGTTTGAATGAAGAAGTAGTAGATGTTCTGGCTAAGAAGTCCGGCAATCCACGTTGGGCATGGGACTGCTACAGAAGATTTATCCAGATGTTCTCCGATGTTGTTATGGAAGTCGGAAAGAAATACTTTGAAGAACTCATCGATAAGATGAAAGCTGAAAAAGGCGTTAAGCAGGACGTTGAGCTGACTGCAGAAGATCTTCATGATCTGGCTGAGCAGTTCAAGGCTGAATATAAAGAAAAGATCGGAAAAGATTTCCCAACTGATCCTAAGGAGCAGTTAATGGAAGCGATCAAGGCTGTATTCCGTTCATGGGATAACCCAAGAGCAAATGTTTACCGTCGTGACAACGATATCCCATATTCCTGGGGTACTGCAGTAAATGTACAGATGATGGCATTTGGTAACATGGGTGAGACCTCCGGTACTGGTGTTGCATTTACCCGTGATCCAGCAACTGGTGAGAAACATTTAATGGGCGAGTTCCTGATGAATGCACAGGGCGAAGACGTAGTAGCTGGCGTGCGTACACCTCAGAAGATCGACCAGTTAAAGGAAGTTATGCCAGAAGTTTATGAGCAGTTCGTAGGTATCTGCCATACTCTGGAAGATCACTACAGAGATATGCAGGACATGGAGTTCACCATTGAGGACAAAAAGCTGTACATGTTACAGACACGTAATGGTAAGAGAACTGCAAAGGCTGCATTAAAGATCGCATGTGATTTAGTTGATGAAGGCATGATCGATGAGAAGAAAGCAGTTAAGATGATCGATCCACGTAACCTGGATACACTGCTTCATCCTCAGTTTGATGCTGCTGCACTGAAGAAAGCAGAGCCTGTAGCTAAGGCACTGGCTGCTTCACCAGGTGCTGCCTGCGGTAAGATCGTGTTCACAGCAGAAGATGCAAAGACTTGGAAGGCTAAAGGTGAGAAGGTAGTTCTGGTCCGTCTGGAAACTTCTCCTGAAGATATTGAAGGTATGAAGGCTGCTCAGGGTATCCTGACTGTCCGTGGTGGTATGACCAGCCATGCAGCTGTAGTTGCACGTGGTATGGGTACCTGCTGTGTATCCGGCTGTTCCGAGATCATTATGGATGAAGCGAACAAGAAGTTCGTTCTGGCTGGAAAAGAATACCATGAAGGTGACTGGATGTCTATTGATGGTTCTACCGGTAAGATTTACGATGGCATTATCCCAACTGTAGATGCTACTATTGCTGGTGAATTCGGAAGAATCATGGCATGGGCTGACAAATATAGAAGATTACAGGTTCGTACCAATGCAGATACTCCTAGAGATGCTGCAAAGGCAAGAGAGCTTGGCGCAGAAGGTATTGGTCTTTGCCGTACAGAGCATATGTTCTTTGAGGGCAACAGAATTGATGCATTCCGTGAGATGATCTGCTCTGAAACAGTAGAAGAAAGAGAAGCAGCTCTGGAGAAGATCTTACCTGAACAGCAGGGAGATTTCGAGAAGCTGTACGAAGCTCTGGAAGGCAACCCAGTTACCATCCGTTTCCTGGATCCGCCTCTGCATGAGTTCGTTCCTACTGAGGAAGAGGATATTAAGAAGCTGGCTGACGCACAGGGCAAGACTGTTGAACAGATCAAGGCTATCTGTGATGCGCTTCACGAATTCAACCCAATGATGGGACACCGTGGCTGCCGTCTGGCTGTTACCTATCCTGAAATCGCCAAGATGCAGACAAGAGCTGTTATTCGTGCAGCTATCAATGTTAAGAAGGCTCATGCAGACTGGAATGTTTGCCCAGAGATCATGATCCCTCTGATCTGCGATACAAAGGAATTAAAGTATGTTAAGAAGATCGTTGTTGAGACCGCTGATGCTGAGATCGCAGCAGCTGGTGTTGATCTGAAATATGAAGTTGGTACTATGATTGAGATCCCAAGAGCAGCTTTAACTGCTGATGAGATCGCTAAGGATGCTGAATTCTTCTGCTTCGGTACCAATGACTTAACCCAGATGACTTACGGATTCTCCCGTGATGATGCTGGCAAGTTCTTAAATGCTTACTATGATGCTAAGATCTTCGAGAATGATCCATTTGCAAAACTGGATCAGACTGGTGTAGGCAAGCTGATGGAAATGGCTATTAAGTTAGGAAAGGCTACACGTCCTGAACTTCATGTTGGTATCTGCGGCGAGCACGGCGGTGACCCAAGCTCCGTAGAATTCTGCCATAAGATTGGACTGGACTATGTATCCTGCTCACCATTCCGTGTACCGATCGCCCGCTTAGCAGCAGCACAGGCAGCTCTGGAAGATTAATTACAGAGATTAAAACAGGCTGATCGATTAAAAATTGTTATATAAGGGATAAAAGTGACAGCGTCGGAGGAAACTTCGGCGCTGTTGCTTTTGGCGGATGTATACAGAAAAAATCTTTCTTAATAAATCTTACGGAAGTTTGATATTTTTGTGAAACGCTTTACTGTATGAGGTGAAAATGCTATGATGGGAACAGCTGGTGTCCCGGCTGCCAGATGCCTATATGTCTTTTCGTGCAGATATGCAGACATTATAGCTACTTGGCAACACTTTCATAGTAGAGAAAGGAATTATAACAAAAAATGAAAAAATGGATGAAGATCTGCCTGATGGCAGCAGCATCTGCTATGTTATTAGCAGGCTGCAGTACAAAGGATAATGCGGCAGGAACAACTGTAGTTGAAACAACTGCAAAGATAGAAGATACAAAAGAAACAGAAAAAACAGATAAGACAACCCAGGCAGCAGTCAGTGAAACTACAGAAGCAGCAGAGGAAAACAGTGAACTGGATCTGAGGGCAGCTGCCGGAAAGCACCATGTAGAGATCAATGTAAAAGATTACGGCACTATTAACGTAGAATTAGATGGAGATGCAGCTCCTGTTACTGTTGCAAACTTCCTTGATCTGGTTGGAAATGGTTTTTATGACGGACTTACTTTCCATCGCATTATCAGTGGTTTTATGATCCAGGGGGGTGATCCGTTGGGCACTGGTATGGGCGGTTCTGAGCGTGAGATCAAAGGTGAATTTGACTCTAATGGCGTGAAAAATACATTATCCCATACAAGAGGGGCTATTTCCATGGCAAGATCTCAGCGTAAGGATAGTGCAAGCTCCCAGTTCTTTATTGTGCATAAAGACAGCACTTTCTTAGATGGTGAATATGCCTGCTTTGGTTATGTAACAGATGGTATGGAAGTGGTAGATGCCATTTGTGAAGATACTAAGGTAGAAGATAACAACGGAACAGTTGCAAAGGAAAATCAGCCGGTGATCGAGAGTATTAAAGTGATCGATTAATGTGGCAGCTTCAGGAAAGGTTTCAAGAGAACATATACCTGAAAAGGGGTAAAAGAATGAGAAAAAATGTAGGAAAAAAGAAATTGCTTTTAACAGTCCTGTCAGCACTGGCATTGTCTTTAGCTGCTACCATAGGAGCTTTTGCAGATGAAAGTGATACATCCAGACTGGTTTCAGGCACAAAGATCAATGGAATAGGTGTAGGGGGACTTACATCGGATGAGGCGAAAAGTAGGATTGAAGGTTTTTATGCCGGGGAGTACAGTCTTCGCATAAAGGAAAAAAATGGAAAAGAGGAGAGCATTAAAGGTAGCGATATCGGCTATCAGGTAACGGTTTCCGGCAATATCCAGGAAATCTTAGACAACCAAAATGCTTCCGGTCGTGTGGCAGGACCTTCCGGGAATAATACCCACACAATGGAAGTGTCTGCCCGGTATAATGAAGAAGCGTTAAACAGCAAGATAAGCGGATTATCCTGTATCAGCGGCGGAAGCATTATAACTACGAAAGATGCATCTATTTCCCCATATGAAGAAGGCAAGGATTTTACCATTATCCCGGCAGTACAGGGAAATGACGTAGATCCGGAAAAGACAAAGCAGGTGCTCACAGCAGTGGTGAGATCCGGCAGTAAAGAAGTTTCATTAGAAGAAACCGGTTGCTACCGTACGGTTGGTGTCTGGGAAAACGATGAAAATCTGAAGGCTTTATGTGATGCCATGAACAGCCGCAGGAAAAAACAGCTGCGATATGTATTTGGAGATGCATCAGAAGTGCTTTCCGGTGAGACCATATCCAGCTGGATAACAGGAAGCAGTAATGGTCAGGTAACCTTGGATCAGGAGAAAGTTGCTGCGTTTGTGGCAAATCTGGCAGCGGCTTATGATACAGCAGGAAAGATGCGTACCTTTACAGGGGTATCTGGCGCTGAGTATCAGCTTACCGGCCCTTATGGCTGGAAGATCGACCAGGCAGGTGAGATCGCAGCACTTACAGAGCTGATTCAGAGCGGCTCTGTATGGCAGAATGGTGACAGCGCAGACAGAGAGCCTGTTTACAGCCAGAGTGCAGCTTCCAGAACAGGCAGTGACTGGGGAAATACTTATGTGCAGGTAGATCTGGCCGGACAGCATGTGTACATGATCAAAGATGGTGCCTGTGTGTGGGATGCTCCTTGCGTAACTGGAAATGTGTCAAAGGCATATACTACACCAGATGGTATCTACAGTCTGACTTATAAGGAAAAAGACCGTATCCTTCGGGGAAAGAAACTGGATAACGGCAAGTATGAATATGAAAGCCATGTGGATTACTGGATGCCATTTAATGGTGGTATCGGATTTCATGATGCTTCCTGGAGAAATAAGTTTGGAGGAACGATTTATCAGACAAGTGGAAGCCATGGCTGCGTAAATCTTCCGCCTGCAAGTGTTCCGGCCTTTTATGATATGCTTTATAAGGGAATACCGGTGATCTGCACACCATAAGAGATGAGATCACATCCCAGTATTGTCGGAATGTGGGCGTGGCAGGGCAGAGCTTTTTGATGTAGACAGGAACCGTCACTGTGTAATATGGACATACAAAAATAGATGGGACCATATTGGCTCCATCTGTTTTTAAAATTGTGGGAGTGCAAAGCACGTAGCAATTCAGTATCAGAGAGGGCAAAATACCTTTTGCCCCCAATATCGTTTTATATAGTTTCATCTGTTTCAGGTGTCATTTCCCCATATTCCAGAGTTTCTTTTAAGGGTACATTTTTCCAGGGAAGGATAGGCTGTAAGCGCATCTCTACAGTAATGTCTTTGCGGTTATACAGTTTGCGGAAGTTTGTGATGATGCGTTTTAATACCATTTCGCCTTTTTCAGCTGTTACAGTAGGAAGCAGGATCAGATACTGGCTGATACTGTAGCGGGTGAAAACATCACTGCACCGTAAGGAGTTTAAAATAGAGGTATTTAAGTGCTCCATGGCTTTTTGTAAGATCATGCTTTTTGGAACGTTTCCATCAATACCGGTAATGGTCAGCAGACAAAGATAAATAGAATCACCGGTACGCTGGATGGAACGGCGCTCTAACTGGAAAAGATCACGAAATACCGGATATTCACAGTAGAAAGCCCCGCCGCTGCCTTCTTCGTTTAAAGCAGTTTGTATGGAGTCAAGATTGGTATTGATACCCCGTTCGCTGTTGCGGATGGTATTATACAGGTCCTTAAAATGTTCCGTTGGTGAAATGGAAAATTCATTATAAAACATATCTAAGGTGTTGCTGTATTCTTCTAATGCCTGGCCTGTATGTCCGTCTTTAAATAAAGAATAGACCAGATAATAATGGAATTCTTCATCGAAGGGTTCAATCCCGATGGCTGTCTGGCAGACAGAAGTGATCTGTCCGTAAGCCTGTTTGTCCAAAAGCAGCTGAATGGTCTTGTAAACCAGCTTCTGGTACAGAGAATGATAATAAGCGCTGATGGGAATGACCCAGGATTCATATTCTGACTTTGGAAGGAAGTCTCCCTTATAAAGAGCCAGGCCATCCAGACACAGTTTTAGGCTTTCGTCAGCAGAAAGAGAACTGCTTAGGGCCTTGTTGCAGATGGATTCAAATTCATCAATGTCAAGGACTGTATGATATTCCTGGGTCCAGGCATAGGTGCCTCTTTGCTGGACTAAAAGCTTTTGTGGGGAGATCCCCAGTGGCTCTAACAGTTTGCGGGAGCGGAACATAAGGGTCTTTAATGCACCACTTGGATTGGCTCCCGTTTCATCTGCCCAGATAATGTGGATCAGTTCTGCAGGGCTGATTTCTTTTTTCTGGAAAACTATCAGATATTCCAGTAAGGCCCATGGCTTTTTTGACTGGTTTCTGTTATCGTTGATCTGAAGGTCTCCTGTTTTAATGGAAAAACCGCCAAGAGTTTGTACATAGATCATTGGTTTCTGATCAGAAGAAGATGGCATAATGACAAGTCTCCTTATCTATATAAATTTAAGATATGAACGTTAAATACATATCTTAAGTATAACTATGCGGTTTAAAAATGTCCAGTTTATTCCTGAAAAAAATACAAAAACCGTAGTGTTTTGTAACCGTTTTGTAACCACTGTCTGGTATACTGATAGCAGTATAGGTGTTAAAAACCTTTTGACACCTGCCCGGCATCATGGTATAAAATAGTAACCTATATAATAATGACTATATTGAGATGGTACGAAACAGAAAAGTGGGTGAGAAAATGTCAATAGCGAAAACTGGAGCCATACCTAACTCTTATCGACAGGTTCATATTGCTGTTGATGATTTTGAAAAGAGGATCTTAAAAGGAAGAATCTATCATGAAAGCAAAAATGGTGGCATTGCTTTTTACAGCCTGTCAGAAATGGTGTTTGTGTTAGAGGAATTGTTTGATGAGATCCATTATCCTATGAAGAGTGTGGATCCGCGCAATTTCGGAAAAAAAGACTGGCTGGATCTGATGGAAGATGAGACAGAAAACCGTATGGAGATGTTAGAGCCTGAAAATACGGGAAAACTGGCAGATTTCTGTCTTCATGTACAGTACCGCTACTATGCTTCCTGGCAGGGAGTGATCGAACAGCTAGGCAGTGAAGTTAAAAGCCGTTTTAACAGTTTTATGGAGCTGATGGACTTTTTTGACCAACAGCTGGGATCAGGAGTTACCAGGCTTCCATATGGTCTTGGAAAAAAGATGTGTGAAGTAGCAGTGCGCAATTATGAAGACCATAATATGAGTGGTGATGTATCTCATCCTGCAGTAGAAGACCGCAGGATCTTCTATAATGAATTTGAATTAAGGGAAAAGATTGCAGAGATGATCGATCCTCTTCCTGAAAATGCAAAGGAACATTCTGTGATCATCCCGCGCAGCTTCTATGTGGAAAATGGAAATTATGGTCCGGCAACTTTTGTAGTACGTGTACTGTTCCGCAGAAATGCCACATGGCAGGGAACCATTGGCTGGAAGGAAAAACGCTGCCAGGTAAGCTTTAGAAGCTTTATGGAACTGCTTTTACTGATGCACGAGGCAGTGGCAAGATCCGGACAGTGGCAGAAAAAAACAGTGAAAAAGCAGATTTATACAGCATAAAGGAAAGAAAGCATGGAAGACAACAAAAAAAGCGGCAGAGGTACTCTGTGGAAAATAGTGGTCTGCGTTGCTCTTCTGGTGTTTTTTGTAAGCGGCGGCCTGACTTTGCACAGTTATCTTGCAGATAAAAGAGCCCAGGAAGAGTATGAACGTCTTGCAAGGGAAGCTGCCCAGACAACCCAGGAGACCATTACAATAGAAGAAACGGAAAAACAGGAACTGGAGACAGAACCTGAAAAAGAGGAATACCAGTCACCCTATGATTTTGAAAAATTAAAAGAGGAAAATCCTGATACTATCGGCTGGATCCATATTCCGGATACGAAGATCAGTTATCCTATTGTACAGGGAACAGATAATGATTTTTACCTGAAACATGATTTCAACGGGGAAGCAAGTGTAGCCGGAAGTATTTATCTGGATTATGAAAGCGAAGGAGATTTTGAGGGAAGAAATAATATCCTTTACGGACACAATATGAAGAACGGAAGCATGTTTAAAGATATTGTCCGCTATAAAGATCCTTCTTATTTTAAAGAGCATCAGTATTTTTCTATTTATACTCCTGAACGGGAGATACGTTTAAAGGCGGTATCCTGCTATTATGGAGAGGCAAAGCCTATTGTGCGCAAGACCCGTTTTAAGAGTCAGGAAGCTTTTGATGAGTTTGTAAAAGAGATGATCGCCCCATGCTCCTATGCAGAAACCGTAGAATACCCGGTGAAAGCACTGTATACATTTGTAACCTGCAGCTATGAGATCAATGATGCAAGAACTTTTCTGTTTGCTGTAGAGGCAGATGAAGAGGGAAATGAGATCACGGCGGATGAAGAGTATCAGCAAAAGATGACAGACCTGATGATCAAAAAGGCAGAGGAAGCAGAGGCAGTTTCTAAGGAAACTGGGAAAAAGTAGGAAAATATAGTGGAAAATATGGCATGTTAGAATAAAATTACTATTGGAAAAGCGGAGCAGTTATGCTATACTAAGCGGGCAAATGCTGATTTATATAAAAATCAGCAGTCAGGAAGGCTGTTTCGCAAAAGAAGCCAAGGAAAACGAAGAAGTCATACCTGGTAACGGGTATGGCTTTCATTTATGGTGATGTTACCACCAAGGTGACATGTCTGTTTGGTATGAAGACAGGTGTTTTTTGATATCAGACTTTCAAATTACAGGCATAAAGGAGAGAACAATTATGAAAAGAAATGTAATGAGAATAATGAGCCTGGCATTTGCTGGAATAATGGCAGCAGGTGCATTAACAGCATGCGGCGGAAGTAATACAGCAGCTCCAGCAGAGCAGACAAGCGCAGCGGGAGAAAGCACATCTAAGGAAGCTGCTGCTGGATCCGGTGAAAAGAAGGTTTTAAAGGTAGCAATGGAGTGTGCATATGCACCATATAACTGGACACAGCCAAATGATTCCAATGGTGCTGTACCGATCAATGACAGTAATGAATATGCTTATGGATATGATGTTATGATGGCTAAGAAGATCTGTGATGAGTTAGGATATGATCTGCAGATCGTCCGCCTTGACTGGGATTCACTGATCCCTGCTGTAAGCACAGGACAGGTTGACTGCGTTATTGCTGGTCAGTCCATTACAACAGAGCGTCTTCAGGCAGTTGACTTTACTGAGCCATATTACTATGCAACCATTGTTACCCTGGTTAAGAACGGCAGCAAGTATGCTGATGCAAAGAGCGTAGCTGATCTGGCAGGTGCTACCTGTACTTCCCAGCAGAGTACGATCTGGTATGATACATGCCTTCCACAGATCAAAGATGCTAATATCTTAGCAGCAACAGCAAGTGCACCGGATATGCTGATGTCTTTAAATGCTGATAAGTGTGATCTGGTGGTAACTGACCAGCCAACTGGTAAAGGTGCTTTAGTTGCTTACCCGGATTTCAAGCTTCTTGAATTTGGTGGCGGCGAAAATGATTTCCAGGTAACAGATGAGGACATCAATATTGGTATTTCTTTAAAGAAGGGTAATACTGAGTTAAAGGAAGCTATTGACAGTGTTCTGTCCAAGATGACAAAAGATGATTTCTCTGCAATGATGGATGAGGCAATTTCTGTACAGCCTCTGGCAAACTAATTGAAGGGATAAAAAGGAGAAAATTATGCCAACAGATTTTATGGGCCGTGTAATGGTCGTATTCAACCGCTACGGCATGTCTATGCTGCAGGGGGCAGGTGTCAGCTTAAAGATCGCATTAGTAGGTACGCTGGTAGGATGCCTCATTGGTTTTGCCGTAGGTATTGTCCAGACCATTCCTTCTGAAAAAGGGGATAATCCTTTAAAGAAGGGATTTTTATGGGTGGTACGTCTGATCTTAAATGCCTATGTAGAGTTTTTCAGGGGTACACCTATGATGGCCCAGGCTATGTTTATCTATTATGGCCTTATGCCTTTGCTGGGAATTAACTCTACCATTACTCAGGCTGCTTATTTTATCTTATCTATTAATACAGGTGCCTATATGGCAGAGACTGTACGAGGCGGTATCCTTTCCATTGATCCGGGACAGACGGAGGGAGCAAAATCCATCGGTATGACCCATGTTCAGACCATGATCTATGTGATCCTGCCTCAGGCTCTCCGCAACCTGATGCCCCAGATCGGCAACAACCTGATCATCAATATTAAGGACAGCTGTGTTCTTTCTGTGATCGGTGTAGCAGAGCTGCTGTATAAGACAAAGGCAGCTGCGGGAGCTCTTTATATGAACTTTGAGACCTATACCATTACCATGATCATGTATTTTATCATGACATTTACCTGCTCCAGATTACTGCGTCTGTGGGAGAAGAAGATGGATGGTGCAGATAACTTTGATCTGGCAACTACTGATACACTGGCTTATACCAGTGGTATGTACCGTTATCCAGATGATAAGAAGGAGGAGCAGTAATGAGCGAAAAGATTTTGGAGATCCGCCATTTAAGCAAGACCTTTGGTACAAATCTGGTCTTAAAGGATATTGATTTTACTGTAAACAGCAAGGATGTTACCTGTATTATCGGAGCTTCCGGTTCTGGTAAGTCCACTTTACTGCGCTGCTTAAATTTACTTGAAACACCGACTACCGGCGAGATCTTATATCATGGAAATAATATTGCTGATGCAAAGGTAAATGCACCGAAATACCGTTCCAGAGTTGGTATGGTATTCCAGAGCTTTAACCTGTTTAACAATATGACGGTTCTTGAAAATTGTATGGTGGGACAGGTTAAGGTATTAAAGAAGGGTAAGGAAGAGTCAAAGCAGAAGGCCATGTATTATTTGGAAAAAGTTGGCATGGCTCCTTATATCAATGCAAAACCAAGACAGCTTTCCGGTGGCCAGAAACAGCGTGTAGCGATTGCAAGAGCCCTGGCTATGGAGCCTGAAGTACTGCTGTTTGACGAGCCCACATCCGCACTGGATCCACAGATGGTTGGAGAGGTTCTGGAAGTTATGCGCAAGCTTGCAAAAGAAGGCCTGACCATGATCATCGTTACCCATGAAATGGCATTTGCAAGAGATGTGTCTACACATGTTGTTTATATGGCAAACGGTGTTATCGTGGAAGAGGGAACACCGGCAGATATCTTCGCAAATCCCCAGAGAGAACAGACCAAGGAATTCCTTGGAAGATTTATGCATGAGAAATAAGAGATAATTGGAAAAGTCTGTGCAGGCTGCCGGAGTGGGCAGCGGCACAGGCTTTTTTTGCAGAATTGAGGGTCTCATTCTGTCTGATGCCGGTGAGAAAAATTGTGTTTTGTTGTTTTTACAACGTTTTTTACTTTGGCAATATAAGGATAAAGATCCTCATATGCCTCCACTTCACCTTCATCCTGTGGCAGTGATGGGATCAGGCCGGTACAGTCAGTAGCAGAGCATGCCTGTATATCTGAGTCATCAAAGGGATTTTGGACTGTTTTGTTTTTGGGATCAGAACTGTCTTTGAAATTGCATTTTTTCATAAAAAAACACCTCCTGTAAGCAGCTTTTGGATCAGTGATCTGTTTTGCTGTAAACAGGATGTGTTTTTTTGATGGTTTTTATTCAGTCAGGTGATGCAGGTATCTGCTGTTATTATTTGTCCTGGTTTTTTAAAGATGCCTCAATGAATCCCTTAAACAGCGGATGTGGGCGGTTTGGACGGGACTTAAGTTCTGGGTGAGCCTGGGTTCCTACAAACCATGGGTGATCTGGCAGTTCGATCATTTCTACGATACGGTTGTCAGGAGACATACCAGATAACATCATACCGTGCTCTGTAAGGAAGGTACGGTAATCGTTATTTACTTCATAGCGGTGTCTGTGGCGTTCATGGATGGTTTCTTCGCCGTAAAGGGCGTATGCCCTGGAATTTTTATCCAGAACACATGGATAAGAACCAAGTCTTAAGGTTCCGCCGATATCTTCAATACCGTCCTGGTCTGGCATCAGGTGGATCACAGGATGGGTAGTAGCAGGATCCAATTCCACGCTGTGAGCGTCATTCCAGCCGATCACGTCTCTTGCAAATTCTACGATGGAAAGCTGCATGCCAAGACAGAGACCGAGGAATGGGACCTTATGTTCTCTTGCATAGCGGATAGCGCAGATCATTCCGTCAATACCGCGGTCTCCGAAGCCGCCTGGTACCAGGATGCCGGAAACATCACCTAATTGTTCTTCAACGTTTTCAGGATTTACATTTTCGGAATCGATCCATTTAATGTGTACCTGTGCTCTGTTGGCAACTGCACCGTGTTTTAATGCCTCTACAACAGAAATGTAGGCATCGTGGAGCTGGGTGTATTTTCCTACCAGTGCAATAGTTACATTTTTTTCAGGATGTTTCCATGCATCGATCATAGCAGTCCAGTCTTTTAAGTCTGGTTGTGGACATGGCAGATTTAAGCATTCGCAGGCAACCTGTGCCAGATGTTCTTCTTCCATTACAAGAGGAACCTCATAAAGAACTTCCACGTCCAGATTCTGGAGCACATGGGTCTTTGGTACATTGCAGAATAATGCGATCTTGCTCTTGATATTGTCATCTAATGGATGCTCGGAACGGCATACTAAGATGTCTGGCTGGATACCCATTCCCTGTAAGTCTTTTACGCTTGCCTGGGTTGGTTTGGTCTTTAATTCTTCAGATGCTTTTAAATAAGGGATAAGGGTGACGTGGATGAGACAGGTGTTGCCTGGACCAACATCGTGCTGGAACTGGCGGATCGCCTCTAAGAATGGCTGGCTTTCGATGTCGCCAACAGTACCGCCAACTTCGATGATGGCGATCTCAGTTTCGTTATCATTGTAATTGCGGTGGAAACGGCTTTTGATCTCATTGGTGATGTGGGGGATGACCTGTACCGTACCTCCGCCAAAGTCTCCGCGGCGTTCTTTCTGCAGAACGGTCCAGTAAACCTTACCGGTAGTTACATTGGAATTTTTAGTCAGGCTTTCATCAATGAAACGCTCATAGTGTCCAAGGTCAAGGTCAGTTTCAGCGCCGTCGTCTGTGACGAAGACTTCGCCGTGCTGTACCGGGTTCATGGTACCTGGGTCGATGTTGATGTAGGGGTCAAATTTCTGCATGGTAACTTTGTAGCCTCTGGCCTTTAAAAGACGGCCAAGGGAAGCAGCGGTAATGCCTTTTCCAAGTCCGGATACAACACCGCCGGTTACGAATACGTATTTTACTGGCATAGTGGGGAACCTCCTTTTGTGGTGGAATGTATAGGTTTTTATTTACGGTTTTTTTAAAAACTGGTCTATTATACAACTATAAAAATCAGAAATCTAGGGAGTTTTTTCAAAAAAATGTAAAAAACCTAAAAAACTAAGAATCTAAAGTGGAGATGAAGGGGAAAATGGTGCCTTTGTTTTCAGAATTTTAATAGTTCTTTCCTTGATTTATGGATAGACTCACATTATAATAGAAAAGAATAGGCTCTGGCATGTTTTATGCGTGCAACAAATGCCTGTTAGAGGGAGAATTTATACAGTATGGATAATAACAACAAACAGAATCAGAACAGTAATTGGCAGACCATTACCATGCTGGTTGTTGCGGCATTGCTGACGATCCTGATCGTGGGCTGGATGAACTCCACTGTCAACGCCAGACAGCGTCAGGAACTGTCTTACAATGAGTTTGTAAACATGGTGGAAAATGGCAAAGTTGAATCTATCAGCGTTGGAAGTACCATTATTGAGGTAAAACCAAAGGCAGATGATACCAACTATTCCCAGCAGATGAAATATTATGTTGTGCGTCTGGAAGGAGATTACCAGTTTGTAGACCGTATTTTAAAGAATAACGTTGTTACAAACAGGGAAAATAATACTTCCAATGCATTGCTGTTAGAGATATTAAGTTATGCACTTCCATTTTTGTTCCTGCTGTTCATTATGAACTTTACCATGAAGCGCATGGGTGGCGGCGGAATCATGGGTGTAGGCAAGAGCAACGCCAAGATGTATGTGCAGAAAGAAACGGGGATTACTTTTAAGGATGTAGCAGGTGAAGATGAGGCAAAGGAATCTTTAACTGAGATCGTAGATTTCCTTCATAATCCCGGAAAATACACAAAGATCGGTGCAAAGCTTCCAAAGGGTGCATTATTAGTAGGACCTCCAGGAACCGGTAAAACTCTTCTTGCAAAGGCAGTAGCAGGTGAAGCACATGTGCCATTTTATTCCCTGTCAGGCTCTGACTTTGTGGAAATGTTCGTAGGTGTGGGTGCATCCCGTGTCCGTGACCTGTTTAAGAACGCAACGGAAAACGCACCATGCATTATTTTTATCGATGAGATCGATGCCATCGGACGCAGCCGTGACAGCCGTATGGGTGGAAATGATGAGCGTGAGCAGACCTTAAACCAGCTTCTTTCTGAGATGGATGGCTTTGACTCTACAAAGGGACTTTTGGTCCTTGGTGCTACCAACCGTCCGGAGATCCTGGATCCAGCTCTTCTGCGTCCGGGACGTTTTGACCGTCGTGTAGTTGTAGATAAACCAGATTTAAATGGACGTATCAGCATTTTAAAGGTACATTCCAAGGATGTGCTGTTAGATGAAACAGTAGATTTTAAGGAAATAGCCCTTGCAACATCCGGTGCTGTAGGTGCAGACCTTGCAAATATGATGAACGAGGCTGCTATTAATGCAGTTAAGAACGGCAGAAATGCAGTTTCCCAGAAGGATCTGTTTGAGGCTGTTGAGGTTGTCCTTGTTGGTAAGGAGAAAAAGGACCGCATCATGAGCAAGGAAGAGCGCCGCATCGTATCTTACCATGAGGTAGGACATGCATTAGTCAGTGCCCTGCAGAAACATTCCGAGCCGGTCCAGAAGATCACCATTGTTCCAAGAACCATGGGTGCTTTGGGATATGTTATGAATGTTCCGGAAGAAGAAAAATATTTAAGCACCAAGAAGGAACTGGAGGCAAGACTGGTTGAATTAATGGGTGGCCGTGCAGCAGAGGAGATCGTTTTTGAAACTGTTACTACCGGTGCTGCCAATGATATCCAGCAGGCCACCAACCTGGCAAGAGCTATGGTCACTCAGTACGGTATGTCTGAAAAATTCGGTCTTATGGGTCTTGAAAGCCAGGAGAACCAGTATCTTACCGGTCGTACTGTATTAAACTGCGGCGATGCTACAGCAGCAGATATCGACCAGGAAGTTATGAAGATCCTGAAAAATGCTTACGATGAGGCAAAACGTCTTTTAAGGGATGACAGAGAAGCTATGGATAAGATCGCAGCTTTCCTGATCGAGAAGGAGACTATTACAGGTAAGGAATTTATGAAGATCTTCCGTGAAGTAAAAGGACTGCCGGAGCCGGAAGAGAAGAAAGAAGGCGAAGGTATTCCGGATACAGAGCATCTGGAAAAGGCAGATAGAGATGAGAGTGCCAAGACGGGTGCTGCAGAAGTAACGGCGGATGTATCTGAAAAAACAGAAACAGATGCAGCGGAAGCTGTTTCAGAAGAAAAGCAGGAACAGTCCGGTGAAGATGTTTAAGGTTAAAACTGAAAAGTAAATCTGTGGAACTGTAGGGACAGCCAGAAATGGCTGTCCTTTTTATGTGCTAGTATAATCCACGATAATTACCGATCAATTACACGCAGGATAAATTTTCATGTGCAAGGAAGCTGAATGAGGCGATGCCGGTAGCATCGTCGATTGAAGCTGACGCGGCAGATGGAAATTTAGACAAGTGAAAGGGACGGATAATTATTGTGGATTATACTAGCTTAAAAAATTGGTTGTTTCACACAAAAGTCTTGCGAATATAGCATGCGCTTTGTATAATAATATTAAAAATAACGGAAATACTATTGATTTTTCTGAAAAGGAGGCACATTTATGGATAATCGTTATGTGAAGATCTTAGCATCGGGAAGTAAGGCACCTCTTAAGGCAACACCGGGACATTTTGCGACTAATCATTCCCATATTAATTATTATCTGGATATGACTACACTTAAGACCAGACTTAGCGAAGCACAGGAGATCGCAAAACATCTTGCAGAGCGGTTTTTGTTTGATAAGGTGGTAGATACCATTGTGTGCCTGGAAGGAACCCAGGTGATCGGAGCGTATCTGGCGGAGGAACTGACTAGGGCAGGTGTTCTTTCCACCAATGCACACAAAACCATTTATGTGATCACTCCAGAGTACAACAGCAATAGCCAGATGGTATTCCGGGAGAATATTTTACCTATGGTCCGTGGGAAAAATGTGCTGATCCTTACAGCAGTTGTAACTACGGGACTGAGCCTTAATAAGAGTATTGAGGCGATCCAGTATTATGGCGGAAAGCTGCAGAGTGCGGCCGCTGTGTTCAGTACACTGGATGAGCTGAACGGATGCCCGATCACATCTATTTACAGCCCGGCAGACGTGACTGATTATATTTACTATGATTACAGAAAGTGCCCCCTGTGTGAAAAAGGAGTGAAGCTGGACGCACTGGTAAATGCATACGGCTACACAACATTGTGATGTTTTCAGGATTGCGGGAAAAGTATTCAGCAATTAATATGTAAGGTTTAAATGCTGTTCAGGATGTCCTTTGGGCGTCCTGGATAGCGTTTTTTGTATGCCCGCAGAAAGGTGGAATAGTTCTGGAAACCGCAGAGGTAGCAGGCCTGTGTAGCACAGGTGCCCTGGCTCAACAGGTCTCTGGCTTTGATCAGGCGTTTTTCGGTAATGTAGTTTCCAACTGTATAGCCGGTTTCCTGCTTGAAAAGCCGCATCATGTGATAGGAGCTTAAACCGCTTAAGGCGGAAAGGGAAGCCATATCCATTGGCTCATCTAAGTGGCTGTTGATGTAGGCTAAAAGGCTGGAAATACGATAATCTAAAGTGCTTTCTGTGAGAAAGCCGGCTTTAGGTGAAAGAGTGATCCTGTTTAATTCAATGAGAAATTCCAGGCAGAGGATTTTTGCAAGCAGGGGGGATGCAAAATCGTTGTTTTTGCAGCTGGTGTTTGCTTCTAATTTCTGCAGCAGGACTTTAATGGGAGCCAGTGTTTCGTGGGAGAGACGCAGGACCTGTGAATGGCGGTACTGGGCAGTCTCGAAGCATTTAGTCAGAGATGCTTCTTTTGTGCTGTATTTTTCCAGAAAGGAAGGAGAGAGGTAGAGAAGAATGCGCTCGTATGGCTGGGCAGTATCTACTACCGGTCTGTGCACCTGTCCACGGTCCACCAGGACTATATCCCAGGGGATCAATGGGTAAGAGCGTCCTTCTACTACATAGGTCACATTTCCGGAAAGAAGGATCATGATTTTGAGGAAATCATGGTGGTGGAAGTTGTAAGTCCTTGAGTTCAGGTCATTTAAGTGAAAAAGGCGGAAATCTTCTAAAAGATAGCCCTGTGGTACAGATGTGGAATTAGTCATGGAAAACCTCCTGCACTCATTAATGTACTCTCAGAATTTTTTTGTACTTGATTTTGCGGAAAATCGGCCGCAAAGACAAGTGCAGGAAAGACTCCGAGAGTACATATTATAGCATTATTTGCAATATAATGCAGCATTAAATGAATATATTTATGAGGTAGTGTGGTGTAAACTATAGTACAGAACCTGCCAAAGGGCAGAAATATACATCGTAAGTTGAGAGGATGCAGATAAGCGTGCCAGTGTGTGAACGTGAGTGGACAGCTGGGACACAATGTACTCTCGGAATCTTTTTGTACTTGATTTTGCGAGAAGATTTTTTGTTAGTTGTGCCCAAATTTTTGAGGCGTACGCGGTGCGTACGTTGATAAAATTCGGGTGCGACTGGCGGAAAATCGGTCGCAAAGGCAAGTGCATGAAAGACTCCGAGAGTACATCACACTAAAAGGGAGGTAAGATCATGCGGTTAAAATTAGAAAAATATCACGGTTTGGGAAATGATTATCTGGTATTTGATCCGGAGTGCAACAGGCTGGAGCTGACTCCGCAACGGGTGAAGCTGCTGTGCAACCGCAATGTGGGAGTAGGCGCAGATGGTATTCTGGAAGGACCTGTTTTTAAAGAAGGAAAGATCCATATGATCATTTGGAATCCGGATGGAAGCCAGACGGAAAACAGTGGAAACGGTATCCGTATTTTCGCAAAATACTTAAAAGATGCAGATTATGTCCAGAAGAAAGACATTACTATCTATACTGCTGAAAAAGAGATCGAGATCCATTACTTAAATGAAGAGGGAACCCGGCTGAAAGCATCTATGGGAAAAGCCAGTTTCTGGAGTGATGAGGTGCCTGTGGAAGGACCACGCAGGGAGATCATCAATGAGACCATGGTATTTGGACATATTCCTTATCCTGTGACCTGTCTTTCTATTGGAAATCCACATCTGGTGATCTTAATGGATGAGATATCAAAAGACCTGGTGTGCCGTATTGGAAAATATTCCGAGACAGCAAAGCAGTTTCCGGAAAAGATCAACACACAGATCATTAAGGTGTTAGACCGTACCCATTTACAGACTGAGGTTTATGAAAGGGGTGCAGGTTATACATTGGCATCAGGAAGCGGATGCTGTGCCGCTGCAGCTGCTGCTTATAGACTGGGACTTACGGATCCGAAAATGATCGTGCAGATGCCGGAAGGGACCATGGAAGTAGAGATAAGGGAAGATGGGGAAATCTTCCTTACAGGAGATGTTGGCTATATAGGAAGCATCAGTCTGGGAAGCTTTTTTACGGAGCAGTTAAAGACCATGTAAGAGTGCAGTTTGGCATATACCGGATTGTACTATCAGGGGGTTACAGGGCAATATCGCCTGTTGACAAATAAAAATTCTACTGCTATATTTTTATAAAAAAGGGGCAGTTGCAAAATGAACGGTTCACTTTGCAGCTGTCCTTTGTAGTATGGATAAAGGCATAAAAGCTGCAAACGTCCCAGTACATCGTTTTAAAATGATCAGCCAGATGCCTGGGAAAACGGCTGTTGGAGAGGAAGAATGGATATGAGTAAATACAGTAGAGAAGACATTATTCGCATGGTAGAAGATGAAGATGTGGAATTTATCCGCCTTCAGTTTACAGACATTTTCGGTATCCTTAAAAATGTGGCGATCACTGCCAGCCAGCTTGATAAGGCATTAAATAATGATTGTATGTTTGATGGTTCCGCTATAGAGGGATTTGTACGTATTGATGAGTCGGACATGTATCTGCATCCGGATCTGGATTCCTTTGAGATTTTTCCGTGGCGTCCTCAGCAGGGAAAGGTAGCAAGGCTGATCTGTGATGTATACAATCTAGATGGAACTCCCTTTATCGGAGATCCAAGATATGTGTTAAAGCGTGCTGTAAAGCGTGCTGCTGATATGGGGTATACCTTTCAGGTAGGACCGGAGTGTGAATTTTTCCTGTTCCATACAGACGAAGAGGGGAGACCTACTACCCAGTCTCATGAAAGAGCCAGTTATTTTGATGTTTCCCCGATTGATCTTGGGGAAAATGTGCGCAGGGACATTGTGCTGAATCTGGAGGATATGGGATTTGAGGTGGAAGCAAGCCACCATGAGATCGCCCCGGCCCAGCATGAGATCGATTTTCAGTATACAGAAGGACTTGAGGCAGCAGACCGTATTATGACCTTTAAAATGGCAGCTAAGACGATTGCCAAGCGCCATGGACTGCATGCTACATTTATGCCTAAGCCAAAAGAAGGGGTCAACGGGTCCGGCATGCATATCAATATGTCTTTGTCTGACAAAGACGGACACAACCTGTTTTCAGATGAGAAGGATGAGCTGGGATTAAGCCAGCTGGCTTATCGTTTTATGGCAGGTATTTTGGGACATATGAAGGAAATGACCATTCTTACTAATCCACTGGTAAATTCGTATAAGCGTCTGGTTCCGGGATATGATGCGCCGATTTATATTGCGTGGTCCCCAACTTCCAACCGCAGCTCCCTGATCCGTATCCCATCTCCAAGAGGGGAAGGAACCAGGATCGAGCTTCGCTGCCCGGACTCTGCAATGAACCCTTATCTGGCATTAGCTGCCTGTCTTCAGGCTGGCCTTAACGGAATCGAAAATGAGATGCAGCTGCCGCCATGTGTCCAGGGCAATCTGTTTGGCATGAAGCCGGAAGAACTGGAGAACAGGCATGTAGAACGGATACCGGAGACACTGGGGGATGCCATTGAGACATATCGGGATAATGCTTTTATACGTGAAGTATTAGGAGAGCATATTTACGTTAAATATCTGGAAGCGAAGGAAGAGGAGTGGAGAGATTTCAGGGCCCAGGTCACTGACTGGGAGGTAAATCAGTATCTGTATAAATATTAAATGTTGGGAGCAAAAAGGCTTAATATTATGATGCAGGTTTACCGGAGGTGAGACATGTGGCTAATATAATCGTAGCATTTTCCAGGCCGGAAGATGGAAAATGCATAAAAGGCATCCTGGTAAGGAGCGGTTATGATGTAGCCGCTGTCTGTATGTCAGGATCCCAGGCTCTTTCTGCCGCAGAGGATCTAAGTGGCGGGATACTGGTCTGTGGGTACCGGTTTGAAGATATGATGTATGACGAATTGAGACAGTGCCTTTCAGCTTCTTTTGAAATGCTGGTGCTGGCATCCCCCTCCAGATGGAACGGGGTACAGACACAGGGAGTGGTATGCCTTCCTATGCCGTTAAAGGTACATAACCTGTTAAGTACGCTGGACATGATGGTGCAGGCGCAGCAGCGTATCCGCAGAAAACTGCGCAGCAGGCCAAAAGAACGCAGTAAGGAAGAGCAGGATCTGATCAATGAGGCAAAGGCGCTTTTGATGGAGCGGAACAATATGACGGAATCAGAAGCACACAGATATATACAGAAATGCAGTATGGACAGCGGAACCAATTTGGTGGAAACATCCCAGATGATCATCAGTCTGATCCATGTATAAACGTTGGGATAAGATAAAGAATGAGGTGTGAGATGGAATTTACGAAAATGCAGGGAATCGGTAATGATTATGTGTATGTAGATTGCTTCAGGGAAAAGGTGGAACATCCGGGGGCAGTGTCAAAATATGTCAGCGACCGCCATTTTGGCATCGGTTCCGATGGACTGATCCTGATCTGTCCGTCAGATAAGGCAGACTGCCGTATGGATATGTATAATGCGGACGGTTCCCAGGGGATCATGTGCGGAAATGGAGTGCGCTGTGTGGGAAAATATGCATATGATCATGGGATCGTGGATAAAGACAGACGGACTATTACCGTGGAGACCTTAGGAGGCATTAAGACATTAAAAATCCAGGTGGAAGACGGAAAAGCAGTGATGCTTACAGTAGATATGGGAGAGGCCACACTCACCTCTGAACTGCGGTCAAAGATCGTGATCGACGGTACAGAGCATGAATTTACCGGCATTAGTGTGGGAAATCCACATGCAGTTTATTTTACAGAAGGGATCGATGACCTGGATCTGGAAAAGATAGGTCCATCTTATGAAAATCATCCCCGTTTTCAGCCGGACCGGGTAAATTCTGAATTTATTGAAGTGAAGAGCAGAGATCATATCCGTATGCGCGTATGGGAGCGGGGCAGCGGGGAAACCTGGGCCTGCGGTACAGGGGCTACAGCCAGTGCTATGGCAGCTATTTTAAGAGGTTTTACAGATGATGAGGTACGTGTTTCTCTACGTGGCGGGGATCTTCTGATCCGTTTTGACCGGGAAAGTAATCATTTGTTTATGACGGGACCTGCAAAAGAAGTATTTCACGGAAGTATTGACATACCGGAAGAAATATATTATGATTTATCCGAAAAATAAATATGAGTATATTTCAGAGGGGTCAAAATACTTTTGACACCAACAGCAGAATATACAAACCTGAAAAAATTACACTCTCAGGCCTTGGAACTACGACGTTGTAGGTTCAAAGGTCCTGGGAGCGTTTGCGTTAATGGAGGATGAAAGTATGTTTAGAGTAAATGAAAATTATCTGAAACTGCCGGGAAGCTATTTATTTTCTACCATTGCAAAAAAAGTGGCTGCATACCAGAAAGAAAACCCGGATAAAAAGCTGATCCGTCTGGGAATCGGTGATGTAACTCTCCCGATCGCACCGGCTATCATTGATGCCATGCATAAGGCAGTGGACGAAATGGGACATGCTGAAACCTTCCATGGATATGCACCTGATCTGGGATATGCATTTTTAAGAGAGACCATTGCGAAAAAGGATTTTCAGGAAAGAGGATGCAAGATAGAGGCTGATGAGATCTTTGTTTCTGACGGTGCAAAAAGCGACACAGGAAATATCCAGGAAATCTTCAGCGCAGACAGTAAGATCGCAGTTTGTGATCCGGTTTATCCAGTTTATGTCGATACCAATGTTATGGCTGGACGTACTGGTGAATATGATGAGGGCAAAGGTACCTGGAGCAATGTGATCTACATGCCGTGTACTGCAGAAAATGGTTTTGTTCCGGAACTTCCAAAAGAAACTCCTGACCTGATCTATCTTTGTGTTCCAAATAACCCAACAGGAACTACTCTTACAAAGGATCAGTTAAAGGTATGGGTTGATTACGCAAATGAAAAAGGCGCTGTTATCTTATATGACGCAGCTTATGAGGCTTATATTTCTGAAGAGGATGTTCCGCACAGCATTTATGAGATCCCGGGAGCAAGAACCTGTGCCATTGAGTTCCGTTCCTTCTCCAAAAAGGCTGGATTTACCGGTGTCCGCTTAGGATATACCGTTATCCCGAAGGATTTAAAGAGCGGCGATGTAATGCTTCATTCTTTATGGGCGAGACGTCATGGGACCAAGTTCAACGGTGCTCCTTATATTGAACAGAGAGCAGGTGAAGCTGTTTACTCTGAAGAGGGAAATAAACAGGTCATGGAGCAGGTTGCTTATTATAAGAGAAATGCAAAAGTGATCTATGACGGATTAAAGGAAGCAGGCTATACTGTATTTGGCGGAGTTAATTCCCCATATGTTTGGATGAAGGTAAATGAAGGAATGACCAGTTGGGAGTTTTTTGATTACCTGCTTTCAGAGGCGAATGTAGTGGGAACACCGGGCAGCGGCTTCGGACCAAGTGGAGAAGGATATTTCCGTCTGACTGCATTTAATACATATGAAAATACAGTAGAGGCAGTGGAGCGTATGAAAGCGCTTCGTAAGTAAGTACTTTGTAAGTAAAGGGATATGTCACCTGGCGGTGACATCACCTTAAATGAAAGTCAGGAGGGAGTCTAAATGCTCATGGATGATATCGACCGTAAAATATTAAAACTTTTGCAGGAAAATGCCAGAATGTCTTTAAAAACGATCGCAGAAAAGACATTCCTGTCATCTCCGGCCGTTTCTGCAAGAATAGAAAAACTGGAAAAAGACGGGGTCATCGCCGGGTATCATGCCATGGTAGATCCCATGAAATTAGGTTATCATATTTTAGCGTTTATTAATCTGGATGTGATACCAGAAGATAAACCGAAGTTTTATGCCTATGCAGAGTCAGTACCCAATGTATTGGAATGCAGCTGTGTTACAGGTGAATATTCCATGTTAATGAAGGTTGCATTTCAGACAACTATGGAACTGGATATTTTTATCGGACAGCTTCAGAAATTTGGAAAGACCAGTACCCAGATCGTATTTTCCACCCATGTGGGTCCAAGAGGCGTGGATGTGGATGTGGTGTGATTTTTATATGAGGTAACATTTATAAGCTTCTTCACATATGGTATAGAGACAGACCTATGTGAAGGAGCTTATTTTATGGCTGGAAATGAAAAAGTCATTTTGGATGCCGGTCACGGCGGATGTAATTTGCGCGACTTAAAAAATCAAAAATAGAATAGTGGCTTGTATGCTGAGAGAGGTCTGGAGACCTCTCTCTTGTGTTTTATCTGTAACTGTTGGTTGATTTTTGAGGAGGCAAAATGGGACGATATAAATATATTACCATAAATGATAAACTGAAGGGATTTCCGTTTTTGCGGCTGCCGAGAGTGATTTTGCAAGATGAGCAATTATCACTTGGTGCCAAAATATTATACGCATTGATGTTAGATCGTACAGATTGGGCTTTAAGGCAAAAAAGAAAAAGAGATATAGACGAACTAAAAAGAGCCCACATCGTATATCCATATGGAGAAATGTGCAAGGATTTGGGAATAACGAAAAATACTGCCAAAAAGTATTTAGCGCAATTACAAGATGCGGGCCTAGTGGTTCAGCAGGTAAATATTGGTTATTGCCATAGCTATTACGTGCTTGTTTCTGATGACATTATACATTAGATGCTTCTGGATTGTCAGAGGCAATATTTGACACACTAGAGGGTCAATATTTGATACTTAGGAAGTCAATATTTGACCCTCTGGGAATCAAATATTGCGTCTGTAAAAATATAGATAAATATATATAATATACTACATAGTCTAGTGCACAATAGTCTGATTCACAATGTATGTTATATTAAGTCTGTAAGGGGTGGTATATATGTTATTTAAAGATAATAGGCATAAATATTTATATGAACAATGGCAAAAACAGGCAGAACGGGATGACGTATACCATATGGCCCTTTTTTACCTGTTGGCACTGAACCGGGATACACGGGAGCATATTACTCAGTTATATGATTTTAAGACCCATAGTATAAAACCAAACGCCATTAGAGCAGAATGGCAGACCTCAGGGAGCATGGCGGTAACTCGTTTGGCTTATAATTTGTTTAACAATGGGATGCCAACTATGTGGCTGTATGAGGAAGACATAGAGCATCAGCTGCAAGAGTGTTCTTGTTATACAGTGGCAGATATTTTTTCATGCGGCGAATATGGGAGATACTTTTGGGAAGCTGTACAGTTACGTTATCCATATTTGGAGAATTATTTGGAAAATTAACAAATAAATACTTGCATAAGTCGTATATTTGAGATAAACTAAGCCCATAGGTTTTATTTCTTTTATGTTCAAGGAATGCAGAGTCTACTACTTCGAAAGGGGTGGTGGGCTCTTTTTGTATTGCGCAGGCAAGATAAAGCAATGCAGCATGTCAGAAAATCTATTTATTCCACAGTAGCCTGATCAGGCAGAAAATCAGAAGGGAGTGTTGAGAAAATGCGTCAGCGGCTGATAACAGCTGAGTTTTCTGGATCTATAGCCTGTATGATCCAGTCTCCGCTTATGTGCGGATCGTACCTGTCAGCCTTAGACTGGGCGAGGTATTTATTCACCAGTGATATATATCATATCAGTGGTTAAACAGTCTGAACGGAAATTTTAGTATTTGTACATTGGAATGGGGAAAAACTGGATTGTCATGCACGCATTAACGGGCTTGTGCGTAGTAACATGGCTTATTAAAGTGCGTCATCACAAGCCCGTTAATGCGTGCATAGGGGAGGAGAACATGCCAAATAATTTACAATATCAATTTAAAACTGCTGTGGATCATGGATTTAAAGAGGGCATGGATAAGCATGCTATAAAAGCGGAACTTGGAAGAAAAATGGCAGATAAAGTATTTAGCTATAAGACAAGAAAAGCATTGGTTCAAACAGGAGCACAATTTGCTAATTACATAAAAAGAAATTATCCTCAAATTAAATACATTAAGGATATTCAATCTGAACACGTAGAAGCCTTTTTAAAGGATGCCATATGTAGAGGATGCTCAAATATTACGGTGCAGCAATATAAAACAAGACTGGATAAATTAGCACTGTTAGCGGAAAGAAAATATCATACACCTGTGCGCTATATGGAGCATGTAAAAATAAAATGGAAAGAAAATATAAAAACGGTGCGAGATAAAGCCTTTACCAGAAAAGACTATAATACGGTTATGGAATATACGAAAGACAGCAGAAGTTATAGCCGTATTGGCCTGGAACTGGCTGGGATGACAGGAGCAAGGGCAGAAGAAATCACCAATATCAGGGCAAAAGATATAAAATTGGATCAGAAAATTATACATATACATAATGGAAAAGGAAAACGGTCGAGAGATATTCCAATTCAGAGTAAAGATATGGGAAGACTGTCAGAATTAATCATGGCACTGCGTCCAGAAGAAAAATTGGTGCCTGTGCGGGCGAATAGTTTAAATCAATATTTGGCAAGACAGTGTTTTAGACTGGGGATTACAGAGTATAAAGAAGCAAAGACAGGGATCCATGCAATCCGAAAAATGTATGCTACAGAGGCTTATTTAGCACGTTTAAACAGTGGTATGAGGAAGGAGGAAGCCTGGGGAGAAGTTTCTGGGATATTAGGACATGGAAAAGACAGAATGGATTTGTTCAAGGTATACGTAAAGGTATGAGCGAAAAGATGCTCATACCTTTTTTTTTGGTTCAGAAGTTGGGTTTTGCATTTTTAAGAGTTCATTGATCTGGTTTTCTATAAATTTCTTATAGTCATCATCTAACTGGTTGTATTTGTCTGTAATGAGGGAAGGGATATTTGCATTTCCGTTCAAGCTGCTTAGATCATCATTGGTATCATCTAATAGCCAGTTTTTATCTACATGGTACATAAGAGAAACACAATTGATAAAAATCTGTGTTGGTTTTACAATGCCACGCTCAATATTGGCAAGATTACCTCTGGATATACCTATGGATTCAGCAAATTCTGCTTGTGTCATTTCATTTGTTTTTCGAATAAGTTTCAGTTTATCTGTGAAATTCACGATGTTATACCTCCACAATATTATAGTAACAGATACGAATGTTTGTGTCAATGCAAAAAGTAATCATATAAACAAATAATGGGTTATAAAGCATTGACATAAGCTATTTTTAATGCTAGAGTGTAATTAAACAAACAAAAACACGAAATAAATGTATTCAAATAAGCAAAGGAGGATCACGATTGTATCAGGATACTGAAGACAGAGTAAAAAAAGCAGATGAAATAGAAGAAATGGTAAAACGGTTAAATCCAACCAATCAGCTGAGAGTGTTAAGTGCAGTAAATGCACTGCTATATAGCCAGCAGGTACAGAGAGAAAAAACACTGAAAAATGATTTACAGGGGGTAGAACTATGAAAAGCAAAAAGTATATTTTAGCAATAGCCGGAGTGTTATCTTTGATGCAATGCGTTGCCAGTTATGCAGGAACCTGGGAACAGGATGGACAAAGCTGGAAGTATAAGAAAGATAATGGCAATTATGCAGAGTATGAATGGGTACAGGATAATGGAGACTGGTATTATTGTTCACGCTGGGGCTTTATGGAAAAGAATACTGTAATTGATGGATATTATGTTGGTGCAGATGGGAAAATGCTTTCTCAGGATGATAAAGCGAATCCTTTGTATGGTGAGAAAGTATACGGAACCTGTTATATGGGCGTAAACAGTTATGTGGACTGTGGGGCATATTATAAGGCAAAGGTGACTTTGTATGACAGTTCTTATTTTGCGAACGATGAGCTGAATTATGCGGTAGGAGACAAAATCTGGATCGAGCATAAAGGCGCATATGGAACGGTTACTTATGCGTCCATGGGTACGAATGGTGATGTAGTGATAGAAGCAAAATGTGGAAAAGATACGTATAGGTTTTCAAAGGATTCAGCATTATGTTTTCCATATGAAGATGAGGAACAGGTATTGAACCGGAAAATAAAAGATGCAGAGGTTATGATACCAAAGAATGTTACGATCATTTCGGTGAAAGGTTATGAGGAAAATGCTTTATTTAAAGTTACACTGGACACATTTCTAAACGAGAACTGGAGCCGTTTAGTGCCAGTATTTGATGGAAATGTGGTACGTGTATTTTATGATGATTATATTAATTATGCATCTTAGAAGGAGAACAAAAAAGTATGGATCAGGAAATGAAAGATAATTTACAGGACCTGCGGGATATCAGAAAACAGATGGATCAATATTATGGTATTGGACAGGAGTACATACGGAAAGAGCAGATATTTGAGCGTTATGAAAAAGCAAAAAAGAAGTGGGATTTGGAAAATAAGAAAAAGTATATGATCATAAGTGTTGTGGCGGGCGTACTATTTGGTTTTCCGGGACTGATGCTTGGGGTATTGGTTGCAGCGGGTATTTATTTTTTTTATGACAAAATTTCGGCTGAAAAACAGCGTTTATGTGATGAAAAGGAAGATGAATTAAATGCTATATTGAAGCGTTACCAGGAAAAGTATACACCTGTTGCAGAAAAATGTGAACGTCTGCTTTTGAATAAGGATGAATATGCAGTTCCTATGTCTGTAGATTATTTGATCCAGATGATAGAAACAGGTCGAGTAAATACGATGAATGAAGCTTATGATAAATTAGATGAACAGCTTCACCGTTGGACAATGGAGAAACTGCAAAAACAGCAGCTGGATGTTCAGCTAGAGCAATCCAGACAATTAAAAGAGATATCTGCATGGCAAAAGGTTCAGGTGTCTATGGAATTTGGTAAATTTATAAACAGAATATAGGAAGAAAAGGAAAGCGTGCATATGGAATACATAAGAGATTATTTTTCCAGGGCAATGGATTTCTCAGGAGAAGAACAAGGGGATACTTACCGAAGATATTGTCTTATCCATGTTGCTGGATTATTGGTTTTGAATTTTGCATTGCCTATACTGGCTGCTGCAATCACTTTGATTTTCAGAAATGATTTCTTTAAAGAATTGGTAGGATTTTTGATGATAGCTGTATCTATTATATGGGTAGAGCCAATTGTTGCAGCTACATTTAGACGGACATGGACATTGAAAAAATCGAAAATCTGGATTTTTATTGTGCTTTTACCGTATTGTTCGCTGCTTACATGGTTGCTGTTGGGAAAAGATAAAGAAGCATAAAATAATTTGTTGGAGGGGGCAAATGAAGAAAATCTATAAGACAGTATTATTAGCTATGGTTTCTTCTGCGTTTATGTCAATGGCAGTATATGCGGGAGAATGGAAACAGGAAGGAGACCAGTGGAAATATTTAGGCAACAGCGGCAATTATGTTACGGGCTGGCAATGGATTGAGGGCCGTAACTATTGTTTTTCAGATGATGGGATTTTATATACGAATATTACCACGCCAGATGGTTATACAGTCAATGCCAAAGGCGAATGGGAAAAACATGGTATTGTACAGGAGCAGATCCCTGAGGTAGGACAGAATACGCATTTAGGTGATAAGCAGTATCCTACAGAGCATTTGAAAAAATATTTTGGTCTTAGCAAGTGGGGAGAAGGTATTTTCAACTCAAATACAAATAATTTATTTTTCACACATCCAGAATATGATAATTTAGTAGATGAGGAACATGGACACCGTGGAGCAGATGTTTATATTATGGAACAGGCAGTAGCGCATCGTGATGTATATGAATTGCGAACTATGATGCCTTATAGGGAGATAGCTGCGTTGATCCGTATGTCGGGTGCAGAACTAGGAACACTTGGCACACATTCGGATCATCCAGATGCTATACGAGCAGAAGAAGAGTCTAAAGTGCTTGAGGCAGAAATACGCAAATTCTTGAATAGTTTTGACTGGGTGAATGCATCAGATTACGAAAAGGCGGTACGGATAGCAAGAAGGGTAAACCAGGCTGAATATAGCAATACAACAGAAAACTGTTCATATGCTTATGGTTGCTTAGTAGAAGGTCAGGCATCATGTAGTGGAATGACAAGCGCATCAGAGGTATTGGCGATGAGTGTAAATCTGCCTGTAGAAAGTGTAGTTTTAGGAGGTGCGGCTCATGTATATCCTATATATTGTATTGATGGTGTTTGGTTTTCTCATGAACCCACTTCTGATGATACTTTATTTAAAGAATTTTATCCAGAAGATGCATTGCAGAAAGTAGGAACGCATATTGTTTATCTTCCAATTGTTGTATATTGTGAAAAGACTGGTTATGTACCACCAACAAATGAAGAGTTAGAGCAAAAGTTTCCATATAATCCATACCATACGAATGCCAGGTTTATTTTGGCTTGGAGGTAGCGTTGACTTGCTAGCTTTATCAAATTTCACTTGACAAATTAAGTCAAAGCATGATATACTAAACCTAGTTTTATTGGTTTACTATGTTTGTTGGAACTTTAGGTCAAAATATCTTGAAAGGGATGTTTTGACCTTTTTTGTATGAAAAAGGAGGGATAGTATAGCAGCATAATCATATTAACAGCGGCATACGGTGGAGAAAGGAGTTGATGCATATGGCAATAATCCCATATAATGCAATGCTTTTTGTGACCGTAGGACAGTATAATGGCAAAGGTAACTGCATGTTGATAGCAGGTACGTGTGTCGCTGATAATTAGATTGCTATGTAGGATAGGCCATTGCAGTTAGGAGCCGGAGATAATGTGTAGGACTGATGGCAAACTAAGAGAAAAAGGCTATGAGGTTATACGTAAATATGAAGGCAAAATAACTTGTGAAGAGGCAGTGAAAAAAATCATAGAAAAACACAAAAGCATACAGGTCGCTCGTGGAGGAAAATATGAGCGATTATAAATGGAAGACGGCAATATACTTAAGGTACTCTGATAAAGAAGACGGTAAATCTGAAAGTGGGAGTATAGATACTCAACGCAGTATGTTGCATCATTATATTAATCAGCATGAGGACTTGGAATATACTGCGGAGTATGTGGATGACAATTACACTGGAACTAATTTTTGTAGACCGGGATTCCAGGAATTAAAACGTAGATGCTTAAACGGAGAAATACAGTGTATTTTGGTCAAGGATCATTCAAGATTCGCGCGAAAGTCAGCAAAGATGCAAATCATGTTGGAAGATGAGCTGGAAAATACGAGATATATATCAAAAGATGATCATTTTGATTCGAAAACAGATGATTATGATCTTATTTTCCAGGTAAAGACTTTGCTAAACGAGGCTTATGCTCAAGACATATCACGCAAGGTACATTCGTCAATCGACAGCAAGCAGAGAGAGGGAAAATTTATTGGCGCCTTTGCGCCTTTTGGCTACGAAAAAGACCCAAAAGATAAAAATAAATTGATCATTGATGAGGATGCAGCGGAAGTTGTACGGAAGATTTATCAATTACGTATAGATGGTGTCAATGTTGCTAATATTGCCAGGGTGCTTAATAACGAGGGCATATTAACTCCGTATGCGTACAAAATCGGCAAAGGATATAATTATGTGAGTCCTACAGCAACATTATCAGGAGCAGACAATAAATATCTGTGGGATTTTACAACAGTTAATCGTATATTACGGTGCCAGACATATGCAGGTGATTTAGTGCAAGGCCGAAAAAGACAAAAAATGCGCAATAAACCAAAGGCAAAGCCGCGCGATGAGTGGGTAGTAGTAGCAGACAGTGTGCCAGCGATTGTGGATAGAGAGACATATGCAGCGGTGCAAAATCTGCTGGATAACGCTAAATGTATCCCGCCAGATGCCAAAGGTGTGCCACATATGTTTGCTGGTTTAGTCCATTGTGGAGAGTGCGGAAGAGCCTGTGTTAAGGCCAGAAAAAGCAAAAGTGAAACATTATATTATGCTTGTGGGACACGTAAGCGTAATGGACGTAAATTTTGTGATGCAGAGTATATACGGGCAGATGTTTTGGAGCAGATTGTATTATCAGATATAAATGCAATGATAGGATCTGTACATAACTTGGAGACGCTGTTACTAGATAATATAAAAAAGGATGGTAACAAGGAACAAAATAACAAGGCTAAAAAAGAACAGGAAAAGCAAGCTCTTAATGCTCAGTTATTACGTCGATATGAACATTTTGATCGAGGACTGCTCTCGGAAGAAAATTATTTGATTTACAAACAAAATATTGAAAATCAGATTAAAAAAATTGATGAAGAGCTGAAAAACTGGGATCAAAAACAACAGGAAAGAAGTGTAGAAATTAATGAATGGTGCTGCAAACTGTTAAAGATGGGACGGCTTGATAAATTAGACCGAGAGACCATCCAGGAGACAGTAGGCAGTATAAAAATTTTTAAAGGAAAGAAAATTGAGATTGTGTATAAATTTGACGATTTCAAGGAAACGTTACAACAGTATGCAAATAGTCGCGCAGATTAGACGCCGGTCACGGCGGTGATGAGCCGGGAGCTATTTATAATGGAAGAAAAGAAAAAGATGATACACTGCGGCTGACTTTGGCTGTAGGACGGATCCTGGAGGAGAATGGAGTAAGTACATTGTATACAAGAACTACAGATGTATATAACAGTCCACAGGAAAAAGCAGAAATCGCCAACCGGTCAGGGGCAGATTTGTTTATTTCTATCCATCGGAATGCAATGCCGGTTCCGGGGACAGGAAGGGGAGCCTCCGTTTTAGTATATGAAGATTCTGGGATTGCAGCAGTTCTGGCGGAAAATATTTTGAAAAATCTGGTGCAGTTAGGATTTAAGGATCAGGGGATCGTGGAAAGACCAGGTCTGGTGGTCCTTAGAAAGACCCGGATGCCAGCGGTGCTGGTAGAGGTGGGATTTATTGATAGTCCAGTCGATAATGCTTTTTTTGACCGGAATTTTGATGCTATAGCAAAGGCCATAGCAGATGGGATATTGAATACTTTACGGGAACAGAAGGAGCAGTTTCCTCTTTATTATCAGGTTCAGACAGGTGCATTTAGAGACCGGGCAAAAGCCATAGGGCTGGCGAAAGAATTGCAGTCTGCCGGTTTTCCGGTTTTTATTGTGTATGATGAAGGTTTATATAAGGTTCGTGTGGGAGCATTTTCAGACATGGAAAATGGGATCCGTATGGAACAAAATGTGAAACAGGCCGGTTATCCGGCTTATCTGGTGAGGGAAGCGGCAATTTATTGATCTGTAGAAGAACGTTGTAAAGACAGATAACTAAAAAAGTTCCTGCCGTCTGGGAGATCAGGCGGTAGGAACTCTTTTTTCTTCTCTGTAACGGGAAGGTGAAATACCGTAAAATTTCTTAAATGCCCGGCAGAAATAATTAGGGGCGGAATAGCCCACCTGATATCCGATGGAAAGAGCAGTATCATCGGTATCGGTTAAAAGCTTTGCAGCTTGTTCTAAGCGCAAGCTGGTAATATAGCGGCTGTAGTTTAAACCGGTCTTTTGTTTAAAAAGAGTGGAAAAATAGGAACAGCTAAAGCCAAGATACTGGCATAAGTCTGTAAGAGACAGTTCCGGGTCTGAATAGTTTTGCGCAAGATAGGCTCTGGCTTTTGTGAAAGTCTCATCCACGTTTAAACACGCTCCTTTTGCCAAGTGGCTATATTCCTGTCGTTTTTTGACTCCGCCAGATCAGGGCGGAAATATTCCGATACACTAAGGTAGACAGGTAAGATATTTATATTATATAATAAAAGCAAGTAGTTTTCCTTGAATATATTGCTAAAAACAGGTAATATCCTGCGTGGAGGTACTATGCAGATCGTAACCAATAAATCACAGAAAGAGTTAAAGGAACATGGAAGTTACCAGTTTCCGATTTTGGTCAGCAGAGAGTGTCTTTCAGGCTATGAAACAGGCTCATTTTTCTGGCACTGGCACCCAGAGGTGGAGCTGACTCTTGTTACAGAAGGAGTGATTGAATACCATGTAAATGGTTCTGTGTTTATCTTAAAAGAAGGACAGGCATTATTTGGAAATGCCAACAGCCTTCATTCCGGAAACATGGTGGAAGGACAGGATTGTCACTATATTTCTATTACATTTGATCCAAGACTGGTATATGGGTATGAGAACAGCCTTATTTATGAAAAATATGTAATGCCTGTGGTTTTGGATGGGGCTCTTTGTGGGGTTGTATTTGATGGGAGCCAAGGATGGCATGATGAGATGGTGGGACTGATACGGGGGATTATTGAAGCCTATGACAGCCAGGCAGATGGTTATGAAATGGAAATAACTGGAAAGATACTGCATTTCTGGCAGCTTCTGGTACTGAACGTGGACAGGAAGCGGGTAATTTCACCCAGAGAGCAGAAGGACTATGAGCGGATACGGGGGATCTTAAGCTTTATTGAGAAAAATTATGATAAAAAACTGACCATTGAACAGATTGCAGAAAGCGTGTATATGTGCACCAGCCAGTGCAGCCGGCTGTTTAAGAAATATATGAAAAAAACATTATTTGATTTTATTCTGGAATATAGGATCGAAAGGAGTCTGGCTGACCTGCTGGATCCGGACTGCTCTATGTCAGAGGCAGCAGCAGCGTCTGGTTTTAATGATTCCAATTATTATTCTAAGGTTTTTGTACGGATCAAAGGGTGTGCACCATCAGTGTATCGAAAGAGGATGAGGGAAAGATAGAGATAGAAAATGAGAGAATGAGAAGTTGAGTTGGATAATGATGTAAAAAGCCGCCTGGCGGGCGGCTTTTTATGCTGTTGCTACAGGCGATAGCGATATCGTGTATTTACAGGAAATTGCCGGTGCAGCCGATAATGTGCATTTGCAGGAAGCTGTCAGTGGCAGATCTAGTATAATCCACAATAATTATCCGCCCCTTTCACTTGTCTAAATTTCCATCTGCCGCGTCAGCTTCAATCGACGATGCTACCGGCATCGCCTCATTCAGTTTCCTTGCACATGAAAATTTATCCTGCGTGTAATGGATCGGTAATTATCGTGGATTATACTAGTACAGCTCTGCGATCCGGGTGATCCCGACATAAATGTGGGAAATTTTATACCAGGTAGCAAAGTCAGTAACTCCTGTCTGAGGCAGTCCGAATATGTTCTGGAATTCCCGTACAGCGGCGGCAGTCTGTGGGCCATAAATACCGTCTGGCCGGATCCGGGGAATGGCCGTATATACCTGGGCAATGGCATCTAACTGCTCCTGAAGCTGGCGCACCTTGTCACCGGAACTGCCCACTGTCAGGTCATATCCCGGCCAGGAAGCAGGGATACCGGCAATCTGCTCTGCTGTATTAATGTACATGCTGTCACCGTAATAGTAGCGTAAGATCTCGATGGGGCTGTAGCCTTGCTGACCTAAGGAGCAGGATCCCCATTGTGTCATCCACCGAGGACACAGAACCTTTCGTCCATCGCAATATTGGGTCAAGATAGGCTGCCGCACGCCGGGGCGGGAGAGAAAACTGTCAAAGATCTCATCTACAACCTGGGAAATGCTTTCAAAAATATTTCTGCCGTAGATCCATTTATGGTCAAAAGCAGTGGAAGAGGTGATCGTGAAATCATAGCCCTGATTCCGGTACCATTCTGTGTATACACGGTTTAAGGTGAAGGACATGATAGCCAGTACATTGGCGGTAATGGTGTTCTGGGGCCAGGTAGAGTAGATTTCACTGGAGGCCACATTTTTAATATAATCCCGGTAGGGTACATAATAATCTTTGGCTGTGGAGTCTGTAGGTGTTCCGTCATGTACAACAACTGTTTGTGGAACAACCACCCGGCTTAATACGATCTCACCGCTTTCACCTACCGGTTTTACTTCTGCTTCGGCAATTTTTGGCGGATAATTTCCAAATAAAGTGTGATCCGGGATAACTATGGGGTCTTCAGGCGGTGTACTGTCTTCATCTCCTGTAAGTTTTGCAGGCTGGATCGCCTGCGCCCCGGCTAGGACTTCAGTGCCGGAGATATTTAAAGGTTGAAAACCTTCTGCTTCCACCAGCACATTGTATTCAGAATAGGGTTGATAGATACTGGGCTCTAAGCTGTATTCCTCAGGAGGTGCCGGAAGAGATATATTTTCTGTCTGTCCGGAAGAATCAGTAGTCAGCTGTTCTAACACACGTTCCGGTTCTCCTTTGGAACTGATGGAAACTTTAGCGTTTTGGATGGGAAAATTATTCCGGATGTTGATCACCTGGATCTTTAAGCTGCCTCTGGATAAAAAATCCTGTCCGTTTGCCATAAAAAATGCCTTCTTTTTTATACCGTCGTTTCCAGTATATGAGAAGGTATTTTTCTTATGACTGATCTGAAGAAAAATGATAGGGAAGAGATCATAAGATGCTTTTAAATCTGAAATCCACGGGTTTTAAGATAATTTTTTATGGTTTCTACTGCGCCATTGATCCCAACAGCTGCAGTGTTGATCATCAGATCATAATTATCAAGGGATTCCCATTCTTTTCCAGTATAGTAGCGGAAATAATCCCGTCTTTCTCTGTCGATCCTCTTGATATTTTTTTTAGCATCTTTTGCAGCATAATATTCTTTTTCAATGGTATGTTTTTCCCTGAAATCCATGTCTGCATAGATAAATATGCGCACCAGGCCTTCCATGCCTTCCAGAACATAATCAGCACAGCGGCCCATGATAATGCAGTTTTCTTCAGCGGCCAGCTTCCGGATCACTTCAGACTGGAAGCGGAACAGATTGTCTGCAGATATCAGGTCAGAACCAAAAGAAGGAGCGCCTTTTTCAGGAGTAAGGCTTTTAATGATCTTGTACAGCAGCTTATTTCCAGCTTTTTCATCTGCAAGGTAATAGAAACTCTCTTCAATGCCGCTTTCGTCAGAATTCATGCGGAGAATGTTTTTGTCATAAAAGTCCAGTCCAAGCTCCTGAGCCAGTTTGGTTCCTACTTCACAGCCACCGCTGCCAAATTGTCTTCCGATGGTAATGACAAGTTTGTTTTCGTCTTTCATGTGCATGCCTCCTGTTTTGGGTATTTTAGATGCATTCAGTATAGCATAGGAAAAAGACAAAAATATCACTTTTCTGTTAATTTGACGAAAAACTAAGATTCTTAAGAAGACTTAGTTTTTGCAATGGATATTTAATATCCCTTCTTCACATATTACAAAATCCATGTTTTTATCATGGTCTTCTGTAGGGATCTCATCACACATAAGGGCCCTTCGGCATAGGACTGCCAGAGTTCCTTTTACCTGGTTTAAATACCGGTCATAGTACCCACCGCCATATCCAAGACGGTGTCCATCACGACCGCAGGACAAGCAGGGGATAAGAGCCAGATCAATCTCTTTTGGTGAGATTTTTTCACATGTATCGACTGGTTCCAATATGCCATATTTTCCAGGAGCAAGGTCATCCATGGAATGGATCTCATATACTTCCATGATCCCTTTGCTGATACATTTTGGTACACCTGCCCGTTTTCCTCTTTTCAAAATATCTTCTATGATCGGTTTGGTATTGATCTCATCTTCTGTACCCACAAAGCAGAAAACAGTATATGCTTTTTGATAAATATCCCAGGTGCGGATATTCGTAAAAATAGCATTATCACTGGAAGCACAGCTTTCACGGTCCAAGCTGTTCCGCTGTTCTTTTAAAATTTTGCGAAGTTGTTTTTTCTGTGTAGTTAAGTCTGGAATTTTTTTCATAGTTAAGCCTTTTAACATCAAAAATCTAGTCAATTTTTAGTTTAACACCTGTAGTATACTCTAGGTCAAGAATTTTTTATATAACCTGTAAAAATTGCCTAGCAATTTTCATGCCAAAAAAGATTAGTATGAGCCAAAAAAATTTAGCCTTCAAAGGCATTGAAAAAATAAATGATATATATTATAATTTTGACAATTTGGGCAGAAATCCATAGCGGCGCACACATCCGGAAATGAAAACGGATGTCAAGCTTGCTTGTAAGTCCGTTTTTGTTTCCGGATGTGTACATCGGATGGATCATCTGATGCTTCTTGAAAGACGAAGACTTTCAAGAAGATGGCGCCGTGTAAAATGCTTTCCACGCTGTATCACAGTCGTGGAAAAACGGCTTTCTCCCAACACACAACATAAGAAAGGACAGGTATCCCCCCTATGAAAGCATATCTTATATTGGAAGACGGCACTGTGTTCACTGGCACCAGTATTGGTTCTCAGCGTGAAGTGATCAGCGAGATCGTTTTTAACACATCTATGACCGGTTATCTGGAAGTATTGACTGATCCGTCATACGCAGGACAGGCCGTTGTTATGACCTATCCTCTGATTGGTAATTATGGAATCTGTCGTCAGGATATGGAGTCTTTAAAGCCCTGGCCGGATGGTTATATTGTAAGAGAATTATCAAGAATCCCAAGCAACTTCCGTTGCGAAGACACAATTCAGAATTTCTTAGCAGAAAATGATATTCCTGGTATCTGTGGTATCGATACAAGAGCCCTCACAAAGTTATTAAGAGAAAAAGGTACAATGAACGGTATGATCACGACGAAAGAGTATTCAGATCTTTCTGATCCTATCAGCCGTATGAAAGCCTATACAGTGGCAGGTGTTGTTATGGCTACCACAACCAAAGAAAAATACGTTCTTCCGGGAAATGGAAAGAAAGTAGCTTTAATGGACTTTGGCGCAAAGAAAAACATTGCCCGTTCCTTAAATGAAAGAGGCTGTGAGGTTACTGTATATCCGGCAGATACACCTGCAGAAGAAATTTTAGCAGCAGCTCCGGATGGCATCATGCTTTCCAATGGCCCTGGTGATCCAAAGGAAAATACTGAGATCATTAAAGAGATCAAAAAAATGTATGATTCCAATGTACCTATTTTTGCTATCTGTCTGGGACATCAGCTGATGGCGCTGGCAAACGGTATGGATACCTACAAATTGAAATACGGTCACAGAGGTGGAAATCATCCGGTAAAAGATCTGGAGACCGGAAGAGTCTATATTTCTTCCCAGAACCATGGTTACGCAGTAGATATCAATACTGTAAAGCCAGAGATCGCAGTTCCTGCATTTGTTAATGTAAATGACGGTACCAATGAAGGTTTAAAATACACAGGAAAGAACATTTTCACTGTACAGTATCACCCGGAAGCATGCCCTGGACCACAGGACTCCGGATACTTATTTGACCGTTTCCTTAAAATGATGGAGGTAAATGACTGATGCCAAAGAATCCTGAAATTAAAAAAGTACTGGTTTTAGGCTCCGGCCCGATCGTTATCGGACAGGCAGCAGAATTTGACTACGCAGGTACACAGGCCTGCCGTTCCTTAAAAGAAGAAGGGATTGAAGTTGTCCTTTTAAACTCTAACCCGGCTACCATCATGACCGACAAGGACATTGCAGACCGTGTATACATTGAGCCATTGACCGTAGAAGTAGTAGAGCAGCTGATCTTAAAAGAAAAGCCGGACAGCATCTTACCTACCCTTGGAGGACAGGCTGGCTTAAACCTTGCAATGGAACTGGAAGATGCAGGTTTCTTAGAGAAGCACAATGTGCGTCTCATTGGTACTACAGCTCTTACTATTAAAAAAGCAGAAGACCGTGAAATGTTTAAAGAGACCATGGAAAAGATCGGCGAGCCAGTTGCTCCTTCTGACATTGTAGAAGATGTAAAACATGGTCTGGAAGTAGCAGCGCAGATCGGTTATCCGGTGGTTCTCCGCCCTGCGTATACATTGGGAGGTTCCGGTGGCGGTATTGCACAGAACCCGGAGCAGTGTGCTGAGATCCTGGAAAATGGTCTCCGTCTTTCCCGTGTGGGACAGGTTTTAGTAGAACGCTGTATCGCAGGCTGGAAAGAGATCGAATACGAAGTAATGCGTGACGGTGCAGGAAATGTGATCACCGTCTGCAACATGGAAAACCTGGACCCGGTTGGTGTTCATACAGGTGACAGTATCGTTGTAGCACCTTCCCAGACCTTAGGCGATAAAGAATACCAGATGTTACGTACCTCTGCTTTAAACATCATCAGTGAACTGGGCATCACCGGCGGCTGTAATGTACAGTATGCATTAAATCCAAATAGCTTTGAATACTGTGTTATTGAGGTAAACCCACGAGTTAGCCGTTCTTCTGCGCTGGCATCCAAGGCAACTGGTTATCCCATTGCTAAAGTGGCTGCAAAGATCGCTTTAGGCTATACTCTGGATGAGATCAAAAATGCAGTAACAAAGAAAACTTATGCAAGTTTTGAGCCAATGCTTGACTACTGCGTAGTAAAGATGCCAAGACTTCCATTTGATAAATTTATAAGCGCTAAAAGAGCATTAGGAACCCAGATGAAGGCAACTGGTGAGGTAATGAGTATCTGCACCAACTTTGAAGGTGCCCTGATGAAGGCGATCCGTTCCCTGGAACAGCATGTAGACTCCCTGATGTCATATGACTTTACCGGACTTTCCTATACCGGACTGGTAAAAGAACTGGAGATCGTAGACGATATGCGTATCTGGAGGATCGCAGAGGCTCTGCGCCGCGGTTTCCCATATGGGCTGATCCATGAGATCACCCGCATTGACATCTGGTTTATTGATAAGCTGGCTATCCTGGTAGAAATGGAAAAAGAGTTAAAGGCAGTAGGTGAAGGAAAGAAAGAGCTTACTACAGAACTTCTTGCAGAAGCAAAACGCATTGAGTTCCCTGATAATGTGATTTCCCGTCTTACCGGTATTTCCCAGGAAGAGATCAAGAAGCAGCGTTATGACAATGGCATTCGCGCTGCATACAAGATGGTAGATACCTGTGCAGCTGAATTTGCTGCAGAGACACCATATTATTACTCCTGTTTTGGAAGCTTTAACGAGGCTGAAAAGACAGAAGGGAGAAAGAAAGTCCTGGTTCTTGGCTCCGGCCCGATCCGTATTGGACAGGGAATTGAGTTTGACTTCTGTTCCGTACACAGCACCTGGGCCTTCAGCAAAGAAGGATATGAGACCATTATCATCAACAATAACCCGGAAACTGTAAGTACAGACTTTGATATTGCAGATAAGCTGTATTTTGAGCCATTAACACCAGAAGATGTAGAGAGTATTGTAGATATTGAAAAACCAGACGGTGCAGTAGTACAGTTTGGCGGACAGACTGCTATCAAGCTGACTGAGGCACTGATGAAAATGGGTGTGCCCATCCTTGGTACAGCAGCAGAAGATGTAGATGCAGCAGAGGATAGGGAACGCTTTGACGAGATCCTGGAGCAGTGCCATATCCCGAGACCGGCAGGACATACTGTATTTACCGCAGAAGAGGCAAAGAAAGCAGCAAATGCTTTAGGATATCCTGTTTTAGTACGCCCTTCCTATGTACTGGGAGGACAGGGAATGCAGATCGCTATCTGCGATGAAGATATTGATGAATTTATCGGTATCATCAATCAGATCGCCCAGGAGCATCCGATCCTGGTAGATAAGTACGTTATGGGCAAGGAAATTGAGGTAGATGCTATCTGTGACGGAACCGATATCCTGATCCCTGGTATTATGCAGCATATTGAACGTACCGGTATCCACTCCGGAGACAGTATTTCCGTATATCCGGCACAGGATATTACACAGCATAATGTTGACACCATTGTGGAATACACAGAAAAACTGGCTAAGGCTCTCCATGTAAAGGGAATGATCAATATCCAGTTTATCGTAGACGGGGATGATGTATATATCATCGAGGTAAATCCACGTTCTTCACGTACAGTACCATATATCAGCAAGGTAACAGGTATCCCGATTGTTCCGTTAGCGACCCAGATCATCTGCGGCCATACGATCAGGGAACTGGGCTATAATCCAGGACTGCAGCCTGCAGCTGGTTATATTGCTGTTAAGATGCCAGTATTCTCCTTTGAAAAGATCCGCGGCGCAGACATCAGCCTTGGACCGGAAATGAAGTCTACAGGTGAGTGCCTTGGTATTGCAAAGACCTTTAATGAGGCTCTTTACAAGGCGTTTGAAGGTGCCGGGATCCGCCTGCCCAAATACAAGAAGATGATCATGACTATTAGAGAGAATGAGCAGGAAGAGGCAGTGGATATTGCCCGTAGATTTGCAAATGTAGGTTATCAGATATTCGCTACCAGGGGAACTGCAAGAACCTTAAATGAACATGGGGTAAAGGCGTTAGAGATCCGTAAATTGGAGCAGGAGTCTCCAAACATCCTTGACCTGGTATTAGGCCATCAGATTGATCTGATTATTGATATACCAGCACAGGGTGCTGAAAGAAGCCATGACGGTTTTGTGATCCGCCGTAATGCCATTGAAACAGGTGTAAATGTACTTACAGCCCTTGACACTGCAAGAGCCCTTGTGACAAGCCTTGAGAACCGTGCAAAAGAGCTGACACTGGTGGATATTGCAACTGTAAAGAATGTATAAAATGATGCAGGTGCCAAAAGGTTTTATTAAAAAATATTTGTGATCCCCTTGTTTTTCTTTGAAAAATGGCTGCGTATTCATGTTTTGCGTGTGGGAGAAGGTCTGCACCTAAGGCAGATCCCCACATGCAGATGTGTATCAGACCTTAAGAAGAAAGAAGCTGCAGTCAGTGGATCCTATAAGAAAAAAAGCACATGAAATCAGGTTTGAATGCCTGTTTTCATGTGCTTTTGTAATTTTAGGATGCAGTACAGTTATTTACGAAACGATGTACTTTTTCTACGCTACAGGCTTCTGAGTGTGTATTTCTTTCTACAGTACTTTCTCTTTTTACAATGCCTCTTTTATACATGGTATTAGCATGAGTATTTCTTTCTGGGCATTTTTCTCTGGTGTTGTCTGAAATCTGAAATAATGTACAAAAAAGACTGGAATATAATTAGGCAAAACTAACAAAATTAAGAAAACCACCTGCTTGCTCTGACATTTTTTTCAAAATCGTGCTAAACTAAAATAGGAAACTATGAACGTGGAGTATGAAAAAGAATCTCAAACACAAAAATGTCCTATCGGAGTCTTTCATGCACCTGCTTTCGTGGCCGATTTTCCACCAATTGCACTCGAATTTCACCACTGTACGCACCGCGTACGCCTCAGAAATTTGGGTACAACTGACAAAAGATCTTCTCACAAAATCAGGTACAGAAAGATTCCGAGAGAACATAAAAAGTTTTGAGAGTACATAAAGAAAGCAGGTGTAAATTTTATGTACGAGAAAGGTCAATATATTGTATATGGCATCCGTGGAGTCTGCAAAGTAACAGACATTATCACCATTGATCATCCTGTTGGACCTAAAGGGCGTCTTTATTATGAGCTTCGTCCTTGTAACCAGAAGGATGGGAGGATCGTGACACCGGTTGACTCAGAAAAGACCATTACCAGGCTGCTGCTTACCAGACCAGAAGCAGAGGCGCTGATCAAAGAAATCCCCCGGATCAAAGAAATGACTGTAACAAATGACAAACAGAGGGAAGAACGGTATAAAGAGGCCTTGAAAACCTGTGACTGCCGTGTATGGGTAAGTATGATCAAAGCCTTGTATCTAAGAAAACAGGACCGGATCGAGCATAAGAAGAAAGTGACGGATTTAGATGAACGGTATTTTCGCATGGCAGAAGATTATCTGGATTCAGAGCTTTCACTTGCTCTTGATATATCAAGGGAAAAAGTAAATGAATATATTAAAGAACGGATCATGGAGTATGCTGTTGATGAGGGAGAAGCCTTTTGACCCCTCTGATACTGAATTGCTACGTGCTTTGCACTCTCGCAATTCTAAAAACATTCGTAATCCGCTCATTTTTCTTCAAAAAATGGCTTCTTACTCATGTTTTTGGCGGGTCCCAAGTTCAAAAATCCTCCTGCAAGCAAGCTTGCATCGGATTTATGACCTTTTGACCCTGGTATCATCATATGTTGTAAATAACAAACCGCCTGCGTCAGCAGGCGGTGATTTTTATATTCGCATGATTTTTATTCGATAGTAGTTCCGGCTTCTCCTGTCAGGCTGCATTCTGCCTTGTTCAGAGAAGTGATAATGGCTTTGCGGCCATTTCCGGCCTCTAAGAAGTTGACAGAAGCGGAAATTTTTGGAAGCATGGAAGCAAATTCAAACTGTCCCTCTTCCATATAAGTCTTTGCTTCAGCAATGGTCATATGGTGGATGGGCTCTTCTTTGTCAGTTCCAAAGTTTAAGGTAACATTGTCAACGCTTGTAAGGATCATCATAACATCAGCATCGATCTCTTTTGCTAAAAGGCCTGTTGCAAGGTCTTTTTCGATAATAGCGCTGGCACCGCGAAGATTGTATCCCTGTTCCATGACCGGGATGCCGCCGCCTCCGCAGGCAATAACGATCTGGTCAGCGTCCATTAAAGCTTTGATGGCATCAATCTCAACAATGGCAACTGGATGAGGAGAGGCTACGATACGTCTGAAGCCGCCTTCTACTGCTTTTACATGGTTTCCTTTGGCTTCTTCTTCTTTGGCTTCTTCTTCACTCATTACACGGCCTACTACTTTTACAGGAGTGTAAAATGCCTCATCATAAGGATCAACAGTGACCTGGGTAAGAACAGTGCTTACCGGCTTATAAATGCCACGCTTGATCAGTTCTGCGCGGATGCCGTTCTGTAAGTCGTAACCAATATAGCCCTGGCTCATAGCGGAGCATACAGACATAGGAGCGGAGCTGTATCCGTGGTGCTGTTTACCGAATTCATTCATTGCTGTATGTATCATGCCTACCTGTGGTGCGTTGCTGTGAACGATGGCAACCTGCCAGCCGTCCTGAATAAAGTCTGCGATCACTTTTGCAGTGCGCTTTACGGCTTCCTTCTGTTCTGGAAGATTGGTTCCCATATCTTTATGACCAATGGCCATGACGATCCTCTTTTTTGCCATAATGCTTACCTCACTTTTCAGGAAATATTTTTAACATCATGATACGATGTTAGGGTCAAAAGGTATCCCACCTCTGATACCGAATTGCTATGTGCTTTGCACTCTCGCAATTCTAAAAACATTCGTAATCCGTTCATTTTTCTTCAAAAAATGGCTTCTTACTCATGCTTTTTGGCGGATTCCAAGTTCAAAAATCCTCCTGCAAGCAAGCTTGCATCGGATTTATGACCTTTTGACCTTGGTATCATGATACATTATTATAGAAAAAATTGCAACGAAAAGCGCAAAAAGATGATAGCAAAAGGAAGTTGGGTGTGATATACTGACTGCATGTATGTGATGAAAAAAAAGAAATTCATGTATACAAAGAAAATTTTGCCTGAAGGCTGGAAAAAGAAGGTTTTGGCAGCGGTGTTCCTGGCTGTTTTGGGAAATATCCTGGTGCAGTATGTGATCCCATGGCCGGAGTTTATGACAGTTTCCTATGAGGCAGCAGCAGAGGAACTGGCGGCGTATCCTTTGGGAGTTTATCTGGCGTTAACATTGCTTATAGCCCCTTTATTGGAAGAAGGGATATTCAGGAAGGGACTTTATGGGATCTTGCGAAAATGGTTTGGTGTGATCTTGTCAGCGTTTATATCAGCCGCCGCATTTGGTCTGTATCATGGAAACTGGATCCAGGGGATATACGGTTTTGTTTTTGGCTTGCTGCTTTCCTGGGGATATGAAAGCAGTTCTTTTGGAAAATACAGAATGGCTGTGGTGATGCATGGAGCTGCAAACGGGGCGGCGCTGCTTTTAAATGTGGTTTTAATTAAATATTTATAAGATATGTATTCCGGGGATCTTCTGGCAAAATCAGGCACAGAAAGATTCCAGAAGCGAAGGAGGAAAAACGTGAAGTTATTATCCATTGCGATTCCGTGTTATAACTCAGAAGCCTATATGGAGCATTGTATCAATACACTGCTTACAGGCGGCGATGAGGTGGAGATCATTATCGTAGATGATGGGTCACATAAGGACCGTACACCAGAGATCGCCGATGAATATGAGAGAAAATATCCGGGGATCTGCCGTGCAGTCCATCAGGAAAACGGCGGACACGGTCAGGCGGTAAATACAGGTCTTAAAAATGCTACGGGTGTATTTTTTAAGGTAGTAGACAGTGATGACTGGGTCAACGAGGAGGCATACCAGAAGGTTTTAGAAACTTTGAGAGGGTTTGTATACGGTCAGGAAACCCTTGATATGCTGGTAACTAACTTTGTTTATGAGAAAGAGGGAGCAAAGCGGAAAAAGGTGATGAATTACCATACTGCTTTCCCAAGGGATAAAGTGTTTACCTGGAAGGATGTTAAGTTCTTTATGACAGGACAGTATATACTGATGCATTCTGTTATTTACCGTACAGAACTGCTGCGCCAGTGTGGACTGGAGCTGCCAATGCATACCTTCTATGTGGATAACATTTTTGTATATCAGCCGCTTCCCCATGTAAAGAACATGTATTACCTGGATGTGAATTTCTACCGCTATTTTATCGGAAGATCTGACCAGTCTGTAAATGAGCAGGTAATGATCGGAAGGATAGACCAGCAGCTGCGGGTGACAAAGCTGATGTTAGGATATTATGATGTAACAAAAATCCCTAACAGAAAGCTGAAGCATTATATGACTTCTTATCTGGAAATCATGATGACCATTTGCTCTGTGCTTGCGATCAAGTCAGGAACAGAGGAAAATATGGAAAAGAAGAAGGAAATATGGGAGTTTTTAAAGAAAGAGAATCTGGCTTTGTGGCTGAGACTGCGGTTTGGATTTTTGGGGCAGGGATGCAATCTGCCTGGGAAGGGCGGTAGAGACCTGCTGATCTTAGGGTATAAGATAACACAGAAGTTTTATGGATTTAATTAATATGGCAGCATTTTCATAATAAAAAAGCGTTTGGTGTTTTAACCAAGCGCTTTTTCTGTTATCTTCTTGTCTTCTGTATCAGCTGCGTATCCGTATACTAAGTAATGGATGGCATAGGCCATTAAGAAAGCACCGCATACGTCAATAATAGAATGTTGTTTTAAGAACATAGTTGCCAGACAGATGGAAGCAGTTAAGAGAAAAGAACAAAGTTTTATGATCTTATGTTTTGATAAGAACCGGCTTCTGCTGATGGCAATGTGGGTTCCCACAGAATTGTATACATGAATGCTGGGGAAGACGTTGGTGTTAGTGTCTGTTTTATAAAGGGCAGCTACGGCTGCACTGAAAATATTCTTATCCGGGTCGATCACCGGGCGGAAATCAGTTCCGTTGTGGAAGAAAGTACAGATGATTAGGCTCAGCGTCATGCCGGAAAATAAAAAGGCACACATTTTGTAGTAATCTTCTTTACTGCGAAACAGAAAGAAAATTAAGGTTCCTGCTACGTAGACGAACCACAAAAAATACGGCACGATGAAATATTCATTAAATGGGATCAGGTCATCTAAGGACGCATGCATAATATGGTAATCACGGGTCACTGTCCGCTCCAGGAACATAAACCAGGGGAGGTAGATGAATGCATAGGACAGCAGCCATGCATGTCTGTATTTGTATAAAAATCCGCAGATCTTTTTCATGTTTTCCTTTCTTGAAATGTTCATATGTCTTGTTTTTTATCGTGGAAAAATTATAGCACGGTAAATTTTGAAAAACAAGGGGAGTCACAAAATATTAATAAACTTCTCTTTTATTTTTATTTTTGTTATGGTATATTTATTATTAAGAAATGAATTTACATGTGAATGGCGGTGTAAGAAATGAATGAATCACGAAGCGTTTTGGGCGTGATCTGCTCAGCGTATGACAGTTTTTTTGAGGCAGAGAAAAAAATCGCAGATTATATTATGGAGCATAAGGATCAGGCTGTGGATATGACCGTAGGAGAGCTGGCAAAAGCCAGTGGTACCAGTGATGCTACAGTATCAAGATTTTGCCGCAGATGCGGTTTCAAGGGATTTCAGAACCTGAAACTGACACTTGCCAGGGAGATTTTAGAAGAGGAACATCAGAGCCAGGAAGTGACCAATGATATTGACCGGACAGATCTGGAACAGTCTTTAAAGAATATTCTTGCGAATAAAATTGCAGAACTGACAGAGACTATAAAGATGATAGACATTAAAAATCTGGAGATCATACTGGATAAGCTGGAGCATGCAAGAATGGTGCAGCTGGCAGCTGTAGGAAATACCATTCCGGTAGCCTTAGATGGTGCTTTTAAGTTTAATCAGCTGGGCATTCCGGCTGTGGCGGGGGATATCTGGGAAGCGCAGGCTGCCTATGCTTTTAACCTGGGACGTGAGGACGTGGTTTTGATCATTTCTAATTCCGGATCCTCCAAAAGGTTGGAAACACTGGCTGCGGGAGCGAAGGAAAATGGAAGTACCCTGGTACTTATTACCAATAACAGGGAGTCACCCCTGGCGCAGATCTGCGATTATAAGATCATCACTGCTACCAGGGAAAAGCTTCTTACAGAAGAATTCTGGTTTTCCAGAGTGACGGTCACTACTGTGATCGAGATCATCTACCTTCTTCTTATGGCTGGAAAGAAAGATGCAGTAGAGCATATCAGGCGTCATGAAAAAGCTATATCATCAGATAAGCAGCGGGGATAGGCATACTAAGAAAGAAGAAAATAAAGAAGAGAATAGATATTAAGAAAAAATAGGTGCAAGAAAAAATAGAATATAAGCAAACACAGGACAGTACACAGTAATCTGCACAAAAGAGAACCGCATTTTATGGAAAACTGCGGTTCTTTTTTGTTTAAAACGCTGAAAGAACATGCGAAAATATTTTTCTCAAAGAACGCTATTGACGAAAAATAAAAATCATATTATAGTAAGACTAAGGATAAGAAATAAAATTTCTTAAAAATAAGGAGAGATGATACATGATTTACACAGTGACTTTTAATCCGGCACTGGACTATGTGATCTCTGTAGATCATTTTACTCCAGGTAAGGTGAACCGGACCATATCAGAAAACATGATCTGCGGGGGAAAAGGAATCAACGTATCCGCTCTTTTAGCAAATCTGGGCTATGAGAGTACAGCATTGGGCTTTGTAGCAGGTTTTACAGGAGCGGAGATTGAAAAACGGGCAAAAGAACTGGGCTTTGCATCTGATTTCATTCATGTAAAGAACGGCATGTCCCGTATCAATGTAAAGATGAAATCGGACGAAGAGACGGAGATCAATGGCATGGGACCAGATATCCGGCCTGAAGATGTAGATGCCTTATTTAAGAAGCTGGACGGTTTAAAAGAAGGGGATGTATTGGTGCTTTCAGGAAGTATTCCTTCTATGATCAGCCATCACATTTATGAGGAGATCATGAGACGTCTGGAAGGAAGAGGCATCCGCACAGTCGTAGATGCAGAAAAGGATCTGTTGTTAGATGTGCTCCCGTTAAAGCCATTTCTTATTAAACCAAACAACCATGAACTGGGACAGATGTTCGGAAGAGAGTTAAAAACAGAAGAAGAGATCATAGAGTGTGGGAAAGAACTGCAAAACAGGGGAGCTGTGAATGTTCTGGTTTCCATGGCAGGAGATGGTGCATTGCTGGTGGCAGAGGACGGACATATTTATAAGGAAGGAGTCTGCAAGGGAACTGTGAAAAATTCTGTAGGAGCCGGTGACTCCATGGTGGCAGGCTTTTTAGCCGGTTATCTGGAAAAAGCAGATTATGAGTATGCCTTGAAGTTGGGAACAGCCAGCGGCGGTGCAACGGCATTTTCCTATGGCATTGGTACAAAGGAACTGATCATGGAGCTGTTAGGACAGCTGCAATGATAAATGATAAAAAATGAGGTAACTGTTCAGATCCAACCTCCAAAATGCTACGCATTTCGTCGGTGTGGCGTATCCGCCAAATAAAATTTCAAAAACAGTTTTAAAGATGCAAGCATTTTATACCTGTTTTTTGAAATTTTGCTTGGCTCTGAACAGTTACAAAATGAGAATGAAAAAGCAGATTGAAATTTATAAGGAGGTATACGCATGCGTATTACAGAGCTGTTAAAAAAGGAAAGCATTGAACTGGGCGTAAAGGTGGCAGATAAAAATGCGGCCATTGATAAACTGATCTCACTGATGGATGCTGGAGGACGGCTTAACAGTATACAGGGGTATAAAGAGGGAATTTTAGCAAGAGAAGCACTTGGAAGTACAGCTATCGGTGAAGGAATCGCTATCCCACATGCGAAGGTAGATGCTGTAAAAGAGCCGGGACTGGCAGCTATGGTGGTTCCTGAGGGCGTTGATTATGAGGCATTTGATGGTTCCCTGGCAAACCTGATCTTTATGATCGCAGCACCGGCAGCAGGAGATGATGTACATTTGCAGGCGTTATCCAGACTGTCTACATTACTTATGAATCCAGGCTTTAAAGAGAGTCTGATCGGGGCAAAGGATGCAGACGAGTTTTTAGATATCATCGACAAGGCAGAAAATGAACGCTTTGGTGAGGAAGAAAAGAAAACGCAAGCAGCGAAAAATGGGGCAGAGGATAAGAAGACAGAAAAGAAGGAAGCTGACCAGTCAGATCAGAATGCTTCTGCTGTCAATGCCCATTACCGTGTTCTGGCAGTTACTGCGTGCCCGACGGGTATTGCCCATACCTACATGGCAGCGGAAAATCTGGAAAATACTGGAAAGAAATTAGGGATTTCCTTGAAGGCTGAAACAGACGGCTCCGGTGGTGCCCAGAATGTACTGACAAAAGAAGAAATCGCAGCAGCAGAGGCGATCATTGTTGCAGCAGACAAGAACGTGGAAATGGCCCGTTTTGACGGAAAGCCGGTGATCATGGTTCCTGTAGCAGATGGCATCCACAAGGCAGAGGCTTTGATCAATCAGGCAGTAAGCGGAACAGTACCGGTTTATCATTATAGTGGAGATGTTTCAGGTGCAGCTTCTGAGGGAGAAAGTGACAGCATTGGAAGACAGATCTACAAGCATCTGATGAACGGTGTATCCCATATGCTTCCATTTGTTATTGGCGGTGGTATCCTGATCGCTCTGGCGTTTTTACTGGATGATTATTCCATTGATCCATCTAACTTTGGTAAGAATACACCTCTTGCAGCTTACTTAAAGACCATTGGTGAGCAGGCATTTGGCATGATGCTTCCGATCCTTGCAGGTTTCATTGCAATGAGTATTGCAGACCGTCCAGGTCTGGCTGTGGGTCTGGTAGCAGGTCTGATCGCAAAAATGGGTTCTACTTTTGCAAATCCTGCAGGCGGAGATGTAAACGCCGGTTTCCTGGGCGCATTATTTGCAGGTTTTGCAGGGGGTTATCTTGTCTTAGGCCTAAAAAAACTGTTTTCTAAACTGCCAAAGTCACTGGAAGGTATCAAACCGGTATTATTATATCCGGTGATCGGTATTTTCCTTGCAGCAGTGGTGACTACTTTTATCAACCCATATATGGGCATGATCAATGACGGACTGACCCACTTCTTAAATGGAATGGGCGGAACCAGCCGTGTAATGTTAGGTATGATCCTTGGCGGCATGATGTCTATTGATATGGGTGGTCCTTTTAACAAAGCAGCCTATGTATTCGGAACTGCCCAGCTGGCAGAAGGAAACTTTGAAGTAATGGCAGCAGTAATGGCAGGCGGCATGGTGCCACCCTTGGCGATTGCGCTGTGCACTACCTTCTTTAAGAAGAAATTTACTGAAAAAGAGCGTCAGTCTGGTGTTGTAAACTATGTAATGGGCCTTTCCTTTATCACAGAAGGAGCCATTCCATTTGCAGCCCAGGATCCTCTTCGTGTGATCCCGTCCTGTCTGATCGGTTCTGCCATTGCAGGTGGATTGTCCATGGCTTTTGGCTGTACTTTAAGAGCACCTCATGGCGGATTATTTGTACTGCCTACTATTGGCAATCCGGTAATGTATCTGGCGGCAGTTGTAATAGGAGCGGTCGTTGGCTGCGTGATCTTGGGAGTTCTTAAGAAAAACGTGGAAGAGTAACAAGATCAATATCGCATCTTCCCCTGCAATGCAGGGGAGAGCAGTTATATGCTTAAGGGAGTATTTTACAGCAGTCCGGTCAAGGGGAGAAATGGCCGGGCTGTTTTTGGATACCTGTAAAATATCAAAAAATAAAATCCCAAAAATGTATCAAAAAGTGTTGACAATTCCTACAATTTGAATTATACTATTCAAGCAATCGCATTTGAGACAAGTGCGAAAGCGGATGTGGGGTCTTAGCTCAGCTGGGAGAGCATCTGCCTTACAAGCAGAGGGTCACAGGT
>ERZ773248.204-NODE-204-length-89392-cov-19.759506_pt1 | contig 89392 bp, 93 predicted proteins | sample MGYA00580518_ERZ773248 | MGnify/ENA primary metagenome ERZ773248 (study PRJEB29015, sample SAMEA2737762) | human gut metagenome | biome: human gut; feature: human-associated habitat; material: faeces | place: China | collected 2012 ...
AGGGGCCTCCCCTCCGGCGCGGCTGCCGGGGTTACCGCCCGGGGCGGTTCCACGCTCTCCGGCCCGGCGGGCTCAGGCACTTCTGCCGGCGCCCGGGGGGCGGCCGGCAGGGTCACAGACGGGAGGGCGGACACATCCACCGTCACCGCCGTCCACGGCAGGGAAAGCGGGACGGGCAGGGCCATCCGCAGGGCCAGTACCAGCCAGAGCACCGAAAGGGTCCCCGCAGCATAGCGGCCCCGCAGGCGGGGCGCCAGCAGCAGGAGGGGCAGCAGCACCGCCGAGCCCGTCAGCGACAGGGTGAGCACCCGTACAAACAGCGACTCCATCCTACTCCTCCCGCCTCAGCGTGCGGAGGTACTCCTCCAGCTCCCGCACCTCCTCTTCCGTCAGGCTCCCGCCGTCGTGGAGGGCGGCGGCAAACCGCCGGAGGGAGCCCGCATACAGTCTGTCCAGCACCGTCCGGCTCTCCTGCTGCTCATACTCCGCCCGGGACACTCTGGCCCGGTAACGGTTGATCTTTCCCTCCTTGCCGCAGCTCAGAAAGCCCTTTTCCTCCAGGCGCTTGAGGTAGCTGTGCAGGGCGCTGGCAGTCAGGGGCCGCTCCAGCCGCGCCAAGATACCGGGGGCCGTGGTCCCCTCCTCCCCGGCCTCCCACACCGCCAGCATGAGTTCCAGCTCCGACTCCGGCAAGCGTCCATTCCACTTCATGGCCGCTCCTCCTTGTCTGCATTTGCAAATCTTTCTGTTTCCATTGTAGGATCAGGGCAAAGCTCTGTCAAGCATTATTTTGCATTTGCAGAAAATAAATTCAAAAAAGGGGCGGCCTCCGGCCGCCCTATGGAATGTCCAGCGTCACCACGTCCAGCCCCCGTTTCATGGCATAGGAGATGGTATACATGGTCCCCCCCAGCATGCCGTCGTACACCGCAATCAGCATGGCCGAGTGGTCCACCAGGTAGCGATTCCGCCGGAGCATGCACCCCCGGTCGTAGTGGTGCTGGAGCATGGTCTCATTGTCGCAGCGCTCCACCAGGGAGAACCACCGTTCCCGGTCCCGCTCCCGCCAGCGGGCGGCCTGCTCCTCGCAGGGGATGACCGCCTCCACCGTCACGCCGGGGCGCCGCTCCCGCAGGGCCAGCGCCGCCTCGCAGCAGTAAAAATCCGCTCCCCGGGCCATACCGCACAGGAAATGCCGCATCCCTTTTTCGTAGGCGGCCTCCACCGCCCCGGCCAGCCTGGCCTTCAGCTCCAGGCACCTGGGATCCCCCTCGTCCTCCCGCCAGGGCAGCTTCTCCGGCCTGTGGCCGGTAAAGCAGCAGGTTGTCTCTCGGTTCATTCCGCCCCTCCGTCCTCTGAATGTTGTTCCCATTGTAGTATATCCAGAACGGCAAGTCAATGTTTATCGAACATTTGTTTTTTAAATTGGGGCTTGCATTTTTCCACTTCGTGTGTATAATAGGGATTGGAACAACTGAATGAGATGTCTTCAGGGCAGGGTGAAAATCCCGATCGGCGGTACAGTCCGCGAGCCGGAAACGGCAGACCCGGTGCAACTCCGGGACCGACAGTGACGCGCATATCCCAGGGCGCGAAGTCTGGATGAAAGAAGATGTGTTGAAATTGGGCACGCTCCTTTTGATTTTAACACCTGGAAGGCATACGTCTTTCGGGTGTTACCAAATCAAAGAGGAGTGTTTTATTATGTCCGCCAAATCCGCCCGCGTCAAGAAGCTGGCCCTGTTAGCCATGTTCACCGCCATCGGTGCTGTGCTCATCACGCTGGTGCACTTCCCCCTTTTCCCTGCCGCTCCCTTTCTCCAGTATGATCCTGCCGATGTCCCCATCCTGATCGCCGCTTTCGCCTTCGGCCCAGTAGCGGGCATTCTTGTGACCGTGTTGGCCTCGTTTATTCAGGCTTTCTTTTTGGGCGGCGATGGTATATACGGATTTTTAATGCATGTTATTGCCACCGGTATTCTGGTCACCGTAGCCAGTACACTCTACCGGAAGTTCCATACCAGAACCGGTGCGATAATCGGTTTGCTGCTGGGCACATTTGCTATGGGCGTAGGCATGATGATCGCCAACCATTTCATTACTCCATTTTATATGGGGGCCCCCACTGAGATGGTGGATGCCCTGCTGGTAACCGTCATTCTCCCGTTTAATCTGCTCAAGGCTGGTATCAACTCTGTTGTCACCTTCTTGGTCTACAAGTCTGTGTCCAAGTACATCGTCCACGGCGAGGAGTTTGCCAAGGCCCCCAAGAAGGCCGCCGGCGAGATCTGAGCAGATACCAAACGCCCCGCGCCTCCCAAAGAGGCGCGGGGCGTTCCGCTATTCCGCGATATGAACCGGGACGCCATTGACCTCCACGCCCTCGTCGGCGCGGATGAGGATGTACTTGACCCCGTCGATCACCCGTGTGTCCACCAGATCGCTCCGCTCCGGGCTGACCTTGATCACCACGTCAGGAGTACACACCTCGATCTGCTTCTCCACCAGATTGCGGGGGCTGAGGGCCATATCGGCGCCAAAGGCGTCGTCATAGCGGAGGGCGAACTCCTCCACATGGGAGTCGGACACGCCGCAGGACTTGAGGACGCACTTGACCGCCCCTTTGGAGAGGGTCAGGGGCTCCGCCTCCTTCCGCTCCCTGTGCTCCTCCACCAGCTCGCAGAGCTGGTCGTGGACCGCCTGTACCACCTCACAGCTGCACTCGTCGGCCAGGGTGTCGCTCAACAGGGTCTGGAACGTCTCCTTTTGCGCGGCGGCGGGCATGGGGGCCTCCCGCCGGAACACCGCCTCCACCAGCTCCGGGTGGTTCTCGCCGCTGTCCCTGGTGTAGTAGAGGGCGTTATACAGGTTGGTGCTGCGGTCGTCAAAGGCGGGAAAGAGGAAGCCCAGCTCCGGCGGGGACACCAGCCAGTCGGCCCGCCGGTTGTGGAACTCGTTCTCCCGCACGTGGTAGCTCAGGGCGGGCTTGGTCTGCTTCACCGGGCAGATGGAGCACAGCAGGTAGGAGTACACCTCGGCGGCGGCGTCCTCCTGCCGCTCCCCGTCCTTGGCGCGGTAGGGCACGTCGTAGCGGTCGTACACCAGGAGGATCAGGTAGTTGCCCTCCAGGGTAAGGGACTGGCGCACCAGTTGGAAGAATTCCTCCACCGCCTCCTCGTCCTTCAGGGCGGTGTCCCGCAGGCGCATGAGCCGGCGGTGCTCCTCCCCCTCCACCACCTGCCGGGTCTCGAAGGAGAGGTCCAGCAGGTTCTTTCCCAGGGTCCCCGACAGGGTGCGGCGCAGCAGGGCCAGCAGGGTCTCGGTCTCCTCCTGGGTCATGAGGGCCAGAGACTGGTCAAACTGGGCCACGCTCTCCCCCATCTCGTTGACATAGCACCCCCGGATGTGGGTAATACTGTTTTTCTCCGGGCGGAGCCGCCGGCGCAGCTCCCCCACCTCTTTTTCATTCATTGCAATACCTCCGGTCAAAAAAGAAGGGGCAAGCCGTCCGGCGGCTTGCCCCTTTGTCTCTTGGGCTTATCATTACATGAGGCGCACGGTATAGTATACCGCCAGGATCAGCAGCCAGGCCACCAGCACACCGTACAGCACGGCCAGCCCGCCCAGCAGTAGCGCGGCGATCACCACCGCGGCCACCACGCCGCAGGTGACGTAGAGCAGGGCGTAGTTGGCGCTCTTGGGCAGCACCTCCACCCAGTTCCCCTTCAGGCGCAGCTTGCCCTCGGCGGCCTGCATCACGCGGAACACCACCGCGGCCCCCACCAGGGCAACGCCCAGGACGACGGCGTAGCCATAGGCAATGGCCGGGAAGCCGAAGTGGTAGGGCACCACCTTCACACCCAGCAGGCCCAGGGCGCTGAGCACGGCGGCAAAGAAGAACTCCCGCTGGTAGAGATAGTAGATCAGCGCCAGCACCGCCACGGCGGGCACAGCCACATACAGCAGCCGGATACCGCTCTCGTCAAAGACGCGGATTACCACGGCGCAGACCGCCAGGGCCAGCATCACGCCGGCCAGCACGGAGGACAGGCGGGTGAATTTGCCGGATTTGCGGGCCGCGACCGCCCAGATCAGCAAAACGACAAAGCAGATGGGCAGGGCGATCATCAGCACGGAAAAGACATCCCGCAGGGACTTGGCCAGTTCAATCTGCTCGACAGTGTAATTGGCATATACCTTGTTCAGAAGGAGAAGCAGCGCCTCCAACACCACGGCCCCCACGATCCACCAGAGGACCTTGTTCAAAACCACGTCTTCCTGCTTTGCGCGCTGGGCTTGTTGTTCTTTCTTGTTCATGTATCCATCTCCTGTGGCCGGGCGCCCGGTTTCTATAAAAGTGCCCCTCCGCTGGGGCTGAGCGCCTCAGAGTCATCAATCTTCTATATTCTAGCAGAAAATTCGCCGCATTGCAAGTGAAGAATCCCTTTCCTCTTTCCAGCGGCGCGGAACTGTGGTAAACTGTCCTTAATCAACATCATGATTATTAGGAGTATACCATGAAACAGCGTATTTCTTTCCTCCTTGCCTGTGTTTTTCTGTGCTTGACCGGCTGCCGCGCCTCCGGGGCGGAGCAGACCTTTTTCGCCATGGACACCGTGATGTCCGTCCAGGTGTCCGGCCGCCGCGGACCCCAGGCCGTGGCGGCCGCCCGGGAAGCGGTGGAGCGGCTGGACGACCTGCTCTCCCGCACCGACTCAGACAGCCAGATCGCCCGGCTCAACACCGCCGCCGGGGACGGCGCGGTCGTGGCGGTGGACCCCGACGTGGCGGAACTGCTGGCCTTTTCCCAGGAAATCGCCCGGCAGCTCCCAGGCGACTTTGACATCACCATCGCCCCGGTGATGGACGCCTGGGGCTTCACCACCGAGGAGCGGCACGTACCCGCGCCGGATGCGCTGGCCGCCGCCATGGCCCTGGTGGACAGCGAGGAGCTCTCCGTGGACACGGAAGCCTCTGCCGCCTCACTGGCCCGTGCTGGCATGGAGGTGGATCTGGGCGCCGTGGCCAAGGGCTTCGCGGCCCGGGAGGCCGAGGCGGCCATCCGGGATGCGGGAGGGACCTCCGCCATGCTGGATCTGGGCGGCAACGTCACGGTCATCGGCGCCAAGGAGGACGGCTCCCCCTGGCGGGTGGCGGTGAAGGACCCCCGGGACACCAGTAGCTACCTGTGCGTCCTCGCCCTGACTGACGTGACCCTCTCCACCTCCGGCGGCTACGAGCGCTATTTCGAGGAGGACGGGGTGCGCTACCACCATATCATTGACCCTGAGACGGGCTATCCGGCGGATTCCGGCCTGCTGTCTGTCACCGTTGTCTCCGCCGACCACCTGCTGGCCGACGCCCTCTCCACCGCCCTGTTTGTGGCGGGGCCGGAGGAGGCGCTGGACTTCTGGCGGAGCCGGGACGACTTCGAGCTGGTGCTTTGCACCGGCCAGGGAGAGCTCCTGGTAACCGAGGGGCTGGAGGACGTTTTTACCTTTGCCGGGGCAGACAGGGGGTATACCTATGAGATCGCCCGCCGCTGAGCGCCGCCGGCCCACGCTGCCGGACGGCGTGGTGGCCCTGCTGGTGGCCGCTGCTGCCGTGGCGCTGCTTTTTTTTCTTCAGCCGGAGGAGAGCAACTTTTTGACCGCCTCCGTCGTCTTAGAGGGTGAGACCATCGCGGAGTATGAGCTAAGCACCCTCACCGGTCCCGTCACCCTGGTGGTGGACGAGGCCCCCTATCCCCTGACGATCCAGGCCGAGCCGGGGCGCATCCGCATCGCGGAGAGTGCGTGTCCCAGCCAGGACTGCGTTCACACCGGGTGGATCAGCCGGGCCGGACAGCAGATCATCTGCCTGCCCGACAAGCTGGTGATCTCCCTGTCCGGCAGCGGCAGCCAGGAGTTTGACGCAATCAGCGGCTGAAAAGTTCCCGCTGTTTTCTCATTCTGAAAGGAGGCGCTCCCCCTTGTCCTCATCCCTGCGGCGGCTGACCCGCTGCGCGGTGCTTACCGCCCTGGCGCTGGCCCTCTCGGTGGCGGAGGGGCTGGTTCCGCTGACCATTCTCTTCCCCCTGCCCGGCCTGCGGCTGGGACTGGCCAATCTGGTCACCGTCTATGCCCTTTGCCGCCTGTCCGGGCGGGAGGCCCTGCTGATTCTGGCCGCCCGCTGCCTTCTGGGCGCCCTGCTGGGGGGCAATCTGATGGCCCTGGCCTTCTCCCTCACCGGCGGGCTGCTGGCCCTGGGCGTCATGGCCCTGCTGCTGCGGTGCAGCTTTCTCTCCCTCTTTGGGGTGTCCATCGCCGGGGCCGCCGCCCACAACACCGGCCAGATTCTGGCCGCCATGGCAGTACTGGGCAGCCGGGCCCCGCTGGTGTACCTGCCGCCCCTGCTGCTTTGCTCCCTGGTCACCGGGGCCGTCACCGGCGGCGCGTCCATGCTGCTGGTTCACCGGATTCCCCTTCCGGGTGACATAAAATCGTAAGGATTTTGTCATCCTTTTGTTGTTTCCTTTTGCCGCCCGGTGTCGTAAGATAACAACTACAGAGATATTATGTGGGAGGAACCATACCAATGAGCCATATCATGCCAAAAGCCGTTGCCCTGGCGCTGGCCTGCGCCCTGACGCTCCCCCTGGCCGCCTGCGGCGGGGACAAAACCAACCAGCCGTCCCCGGACACTACCCCTGTAGCCGCGGCCACACCGGAGCCCACCCCCACCCCCGCGGCCGATCCCTACGACGCGGTGCGCACCTACTGGAGCGAGGACCAGCTCACCCAGGCCTGGGGCCCCGACCAGGCGGTGGAGCACCTGTTTTTCCACCCCGTCATCGCCTATCCTGAGTATGCCTTTTCCGACGCAGTGCCCTACGACCGCCAGGTGGGGCTGGACGAGTGGATGGTGACCGCGGACGAGTACAAAAAGATCCTTCAGAGCGTCTACGACAAGGGCTACATTCTGGTCAACATGGGGGACGTGTGGAGTGAAGTCACCGGCGAGGACGGCGTCACCCGCATGGAGCGGAACACCCTCATGCTCCCCGAGGGAAAAAAGCCCCTCATCATCTCTTTTGATGATGTGAACTATTACGACTACATGCTGGCTGAGGGCTTCACCTCCAAGCTGGTGCTGGGGGACGACGGCCAGATCTGGGCCCAGTGCACCGATCCCAACACCGGCGAGACCTTCCTCACCCAGGATCTGGACGCTACCCCGATCCTGGACCAGTTCGTGCTGGAGCACCCCGACTTCTCCCTCAACGGGGCCAAGGCCATCTTCTCCCTCACCGGCTACCAGGGCATCCTGGGCTACCGTACCCAGAACGACATCGACATCGCCGCCGACGATCCCCGCCGCCCCGCCTTTGACGCCAACCGTCAGGCGGAGATCGAGGCCGTCAAGTCGGTCATCGAGCGGCTCAAGGAGACCGGCTGGACCTTCGGCTCCCACACCTGGGGCCACATCCGCCTGGACAGCCGCCCCCTGGAGTCCGTGCAGCGGGACACCGTCCGCTGGGCGGAGGAGGTGGGCTCCCTGGTGGGCCCCACCAACATCCTGTTCTACCCCCACGGCGGCCGCCCCGACGGGGACGACTGGCACTCCACTGGCCCGGTGTTCCAGTATCTCCAGAGCCAGGGCTTCCGCATCTTCGCCAGCGTGGGCATCAACTCCTTCTCCTACATCAAGAAGGACATCTCCGCCGTCATCTGCGACCGGCTCCACCCCGACGGCACCACCCTGCGCAACGGCAAGGCCCTGGAGTGGTACAGCCAGTTCTACGACGCGCGGGAGATCATTGATCTCGATGTGCGCCCCGACCTGGGCGTTACCTGGTAAGGGAACCTACAGCAGCGCCCCCGTCCGGCATCGGCCGGACGGGGGCGTTTCTTCGGCTTGACTTTCCCCAGATACCGTGGTAGTATAATTCCCCTTTACCGCGGCTGGGAAAGGAATGGAACGCTATGATACCACACTGGAAGCAAAAATTCGCCCTCCTCTGGACAGGGCAGGCCCTGTCCATCCTCAGCAGCATGATTTCGCAGTACGCCCTCATTTGGTACCTGACCGACCTGACCGGCTCCCCCGCGATCCTCTCCCTGGCCACCATGGCGGCGCTGGTCCCACAGGGAATCCTGTCCCTCTTCACCGGAACCTTTGCCGACCGCTTCGACCGGCGCTGGATCATGATGATCTCTGACGGGGCCATCGGGCTGGTGTCCCTGATGCTGGCGGCCGCCGCCTTTGCCGCTCCTCTTCCGGTGGCCCCTATCCTGGCGGTGGCCGCGCTGCGCAGTGTGGGCGGCGCATTTCATGCCCCCTGCATCCAGGCCGTCACGCCCCTGTTGGCCCCTCCCGATGCCCTGACCCGGTGTGCCGGTTGGAGCCAGGGCATCCAGACCGTCTCCATGCTCCTCTCCCCCGCGCTGGCCGCTGTTCTTTATGCCCGCATCCCCCTGGCTTGGATCCTCCTGCTGGACACCCTGGGGGCCGCCTTTGCCATCGCCGGAGTACAATTGGCCCGGCTGCCCGCCCTGCGGGCCGAAGCACAGGGCCGGCCGCTCCGGCTCTGGCAGGACACCCGCGAGGGGCTCGCTGTGCTGCGTTCTCACCGCTGGCTGTGGGAGCTGTCCCTCATCTGTGCCCTGTTCTCAGTGGCCTTCCTGCCGGTATCCGCCCTGTTTCCCCTAATGAGCATGGAGTATTTCGGAGGGGACTCCGCCGCTGCCGCTCTGGTGGAAACCCTGTTTTCTGCCGGAATGCTGGCCGGATCGGTGCTCCTGGGCCTGTGGGGAGGTACCCGGAACAAAATCATCACCATGACGGCGGCAGTGCTGGGACTGGGGCTCACCCTGGTGCTGGCCGGCTTGCTGCCCCCCTCCGGCTTCCGGGCGTTTGCTGGTCTGTCCCTGCTAATGGGCCTGTCCGCTCCCTTTTTCAACTCGGTGTTCATGGCCCTGATCCAAACCAAGGTGGAGCCGGAGTACCTGGGCCGTGTGCTGGGCCTCACCGGGGCCATCATGACACTGGCCTCCCCCCTGGGGCTGGGACTCACCGCCCTGTTCGCCGATGCCACCGGCGTTCCCCTCTGGTTCCTGCTGGCCGGGGTAATCACTCTGACCTGCGGCGGGCTGATGCTCCTGCTCCCGTCGGTGCGTACCTGTGGCCGTCCGTGATTGCGCTGACACGGAAAACGTGGTATAATGGCTTACACCTTTTATACCACGTTTTGATAAGGAGGTTTCCCTATGACCGACCAGGAACTGGTGGAGCTGGCCTTTACCATGCTGGAGCGCTCCTATGTCCCCTACTCCCATTTCCCGGTGGGTGCAGCCCTGGAGTGCGCCGACGGGACGGTGTTCACCGGCTGCAATGTGGAAAACGCGGCCTACGGCTCCTCCATCTGCGCTGAACGCACCGCCTTGGTGAAGGCGGTGAGCGAGGGGCACCGGGACGATTTCACCCGCATCGCCGTGGTAGGCAACTCCACGGAGCCCTGCTGGCCCTGCGGCGCATGCCGCCAGATGCTCTATGAGTTCGCCCCCGGACTCACCGTACTGGTGGCGCAGAGGGATCACAGCTTCGTGAAGCTGCCCCTGTCGGAGCTGCTGGCCCACGGCTTCGGCCCCAAGTCTCTGGGGTAAGTTCCGCGCCCCTCTTGACAGAGGGGCGCGGCTGTGCTATTTTAAACATACCGACGGTATGTATGCAAAGGAGGGGGCCCCATGGCCCGCAACAAGCATCCAGAGGAGACCGTGGCCAAAATTCTGGACGTGTCCATGCGCCTGTTCACCGAGCAGGGCTACGAGCACACCACCATCCAGGACATTGTGGACGCCCTGGGCATGTCCAAGGGGGCCATCTACCACCACTTCAAGTCCAAGGAGGATATCCTGGACCGGATCAACGACCGCTACTACGAAAACCTGGAGTGGTTCTCCGACCCCGCCAAGCTCCCCGGCCGGAACGGCTTGGAAAAACTGCGCCACGCCTTCCGCCACTTTCTCACCGACCCGGCCAAGCGGGAGGTAGACCGGCTGGCGATCCACCACATTGTAAAGAACCCCAAGATTGCCCTGCTCACGCTGGAATCCACCTTTCGGGACGCCGCTCCCTATGTGGAGGGGATGATCCGGCTGGGCATGGCCGACGGGTCCCTGCCCGGCGTGACCCACCCCCACGAGATCGCGGAGGTGCTCATGCTTCTGACCAACGTGTGGACGGGTATGTTCCCCGGCAGCCGGGAGGAATTCGCCGCCAAGCTGCGCTTCTGCGGGGAATTTCTGGACCGCTTCGGCCTGCCCGTGCTGGACGAGGCCCTCCAGGCCGACGCGCTGAATTACTATGACCAGGTGCTCCAGGACGATTGAGCCGCCCGCTCCTCCACCGCCCCTGCGGGGGCGGTTTTTCCGGGCAAGATACATACCAACCGCCGGTATTAAAAAGAAAGGTGGATCTCTATGAAGAAAACATGGCTTCTCCCCGCCCTGGCCCTGGCGGCCCTCGCCGCCTGCGTTCTGCTCCGGACGCGCCGCTCAGACGGCGCGCCCGCCGCCCGAAAGGAGCCGCCCTATGCGCTCTGACCGCCTGTTTTCCCGCGACTTCACCCTCATGGTCGCGGGCCAGATCATCTCCCTGTTCGGCAACGCCATCCTCCGCTTCGCCCTGTCCCTCTATGTGCTGGACACCACCGGCTCCGCCGCCGCCTTCGGCGGCATCCTGGCCGTGTCCATGGTGCCCACCATCCTCTGCTCCCCCCTGGGGGGCGTCCTGGCCGACCGCGTCCCCCGGCAGCGCATCATGTGGGGACTGGACTTCTTCACCGCCGCCCTGGTGCTGGGGTACGGCCTGTTCTTTGCCAGCCGGGGCACGGTTCTGGCCGTCGGGGTGCTGATGGTGCTTCTGGCAGCCATTCAGGCCCTCTACCAGCCCTCAGTGCAGGCCAGCATACCCGCCCTGGCATCGGAGGAGCACCTGCCCGCCGCCAACGGCGTGGTGGCCCAGGTACAGGCCCTGGCCAATCTGCTGGGCCCCATCCTGGGCGGTATGCTCTACGGCTGGGTTGGCCTGCTCCCCATGGTGGCGGTGGGCGGGGCCTGCTTCTTCTGCTCGGCTGTGATGGAGCTCTTTCTCCGCATCCCCTTCCAGCGCCGAACCCTCGCCGGCCCGCCGCTGGCCGCCCTGTGGAGGGATCTCCGGGACGCGGGCCGGTTCCTGACCCAGGAGCAGCCCGGCCTGCTGCGGGTGCTGGCCCTGGTGGCCCTGCTCAACCTCTTCCTCTCCGCCCTGCTGGTGGTGGGTCTGCCCTATCTGGTGAAAATCAGCCTGGGCCTGTCCTCCCTGCACTACAGCTTTGCCGAGGCCGCCCTCAGCCTGGGCTCCATCGTGGGCGGGCTTCTCTCTGGGCTGGTGCTCCGCGGCGCGGATATCCGCCGGGCCTGGCGGTTTCTGCTGGGCACCTCCCTGCTGCTGCTCCCCATGGCCCTGGCTCTGGCGCTGGGAATTCCGTCCCTGGCCGCCTATGGAGTCATCCTGGTCTCTGTTTTGCTGGGCATGGCCTGCGCCATGCTGTTTACCGTCTCTGCCCAGACCTATCTTCAGCGGGCCACGCCGCCCCACCTGCTGGGCAAGGTGGCCTCCTTTGTGGCAGCTATTTCCACTTGTGCCATGCCTCTTGGGCAGGCCTTGTACGGCCTGCTGTTCGATGCCCTTCAGGCCCACGTCTGGGTGGTTGTGGCGCTGGGCATGGGGGCCAGCCTGCTGGTGACCTTTTCCTCCGTCCGGGCCCTGGGCCGCCTCCCCGCCCTTGACGAAGCCCCCTCCGGCGGGTATACTGAACAGAGTTTGGATTCCTAGGAGGGGTTTCATGGAGGGCAACCGGGTCTATCTGGCCGCCTGTCCGGACTACGGACAGGCGGAGGCAAAGCTGCGTGAGGCGGTGGCCGCCTTGGGCGGGATGGAGCGCTTCGTCCGGCCGGGGGAGCGCATCCTGCTCAAGGCCAACCTGCTCCGGGCCGCGCCGCCGGAGAGCGCCATCTGCACCCACCCGGCGGTGGCTGCTGCGGCGGCGAAGCTGGTGGCGGAGGCGGGGGGCACGGCGGTGATCACCGACAGCCCCGGCGGGGCCCTCCACAAGGAGGCCGTCCTGCGGGGCCTGTACGAAAAGACCGGCATGGCCCAGGCCGCCGCCGCTTCCGGGGCGGAGCTGTGCTATGACGCCTCCACCCGCACGGTGTCCCTCCCTGCGGGACGGGTTCTCAAGCAGGCGGAGGTGATCGCCCCGGTGGCGGAGGCCGACGGGGTGTTTGACCTGCCCAAGCTCAAGACCCACGTGCTTATGAGCATGACGGGAGCGGTGAAAAACCTGTTCGGCGTGCTCCCCGGCCTGTCCAAGGTGGGCTACCACGCCACCCATCCCAGCCAGGAGCAGTTTGCCGACGTGCTGCTGGATCTGGCGGAGTACGTCAGGCCCCGGCTGAGCATCATGGACGGGGTGCTGGCCATGGAAGGGGACGGCCCCGGCGCCTCCGGCACCCCCAGGCACGCCGGAGTGCTGCTGGTGTCCGACAGTCCCCTGGCCCTGGACGCGGCGGCCGCCGCCCTCATCGGACTGCCCCAGGCCTCCAATCCGGTTCTGCTGGCCGCCCAGCGCCGGGGGCTGAAGCCCAGCCGCATCGAGGAGGTGGAGCTGCTGGGCGAGCCGCTGGAGGCCCTGCGGATGGACGACTACCGCTTCCCCAGCCGCATCAAGGGCAACCTGATGGAGTTTCTGGGGCCCCTGGCCGGGCCCGCCGGCAAGCTGTGCAAGAGGGTGCTCTCCCAGACCCCAAAGATCCGCACCGACGCCTGTGTGGGCTGTGGCATCTGCAAGAGCGCCTGCCCGGGGAAAGCCATCTCGATGGACGGCCCCGGCGGAAAGGCCCGCATCGACCCCAGGGCCTGCATCCACTGCTACTGCTGCCACGAACTCTGCCCCCAGAAGGCCGTGGCCCTCCGGCAGAACTGGCTGGGCCGTTATTTGAAATAAAATGGTTTTGTATGATTTTCTTCTCACCGGAGATACTAGTCACGGTATCTCAATGTGAGGAGGCAGTACAACCCATGATTTTAGATAAGATTGCCCTGATTCTCGCCATTATCGGCGGGCTGAACTGGGGCAGCATCGGCCTGTTCCAGTTCGATTTCGTCGCCGCTCTGTTCGGCGGACAGGACAGCGCTTTCAGCCGCGTGATCTTCGCGCTCGTGGGCCTGGCGGCGCTCTGGTGCATTTCGCTCCTGTTCCGCGACACCCACGGCAAGGAATAAAAAGCCAAGGCCCTCTGAACAAGAGGGCCTTGACTTTTTTTACGCTTTGCCATATACTACACCCCAGGGGGGTGTTAACCGCATGATGGCAGATGAAAAGAAAGTCCTCCGCCTCCTCAAGACCGCCCGCGGGCAGATGGACGGCATCATTAAGATGGTGGAGGAGAACCGCTACTGCATCGACATATCCCAGCAGCTCATGGCCACCGAGGCCATTCTCAACCGCGCCAACAAGGAAATTTTGGCCGCGCACCTGAAGCACTGTGTGCAGGAGGCCGCCAGCGATGCCGAGCGCGGACAGAAGATCGATGAGTTCGTGGCCACCCTGGGCCGTATTTTGAAGTAGGGGCGGCCCTTGAACCCTCACGCACATTAGAAAGTCTGGTGAACCCTATGAAGCAGAAATTCAATGTCACAGGCATGACCTGTTCCGCCTGCTCCGCCCACGTGGAGAAGGCGGTGCGCCAGGTGGAGGGTGTGGACAGCGTCAGCGTCAACCTCCTGGGCAACTCCATGCTGGTAGAGTACGGCGGCAAGACCGGGCCGGAACAGATCATTCAGGCGGTGACGGACGCCGGGTACGGCGCCTCCCTCCCCGGCCCCGCCGGGAAGGCCGCCCCGGCCGCCCGGCCCGCCGACGCCATGGAGGAGGAACTGGCGGGGATGAAGCGCCGCTTCCTCACGTCCTTAGTGTTTCTGGCGCCCCTGTTCTACATCGCCATGGGGCACATGATGGGCTGGCCCCTGCCCGCCTTCTTCCACCAGCCGTCCAACGCCCTGGTGGTGGCCTTCCTCCAGTTCCTGCTCACCCTGCCCATCATGTATATCAACCGCAAATACTATACGGTGGGCTTCAAGACCCTGTGGCACCGCGCGCCCAACATGGACTCGCTCATCGCCCTTGGCTCCTCTGCCGCGGTGCTCTACGGCGTGGCGGCCCTGTTCCTCATCGCCTGGCACCTGGGCCGGGCGGCCTATGGCGCGGGCGACGCGGCCGCCGAGCTGGCCCAGGTGGAACACTGGGCCATGGATCTCTACTTTGAGTCCGCGGGCATGATCCTCACCCTGATCACCCTGGGCAAGTGGCTGGAGACCCGCTCCAAGGGCAAGACCAGCCAGGCCATCACCCGTTTGATGGATCTGGCCCCCAAGACCGCCATGGTGCTGCGGGACGGCGCGGAGGTAGAGGTACCCGTGGAGGACGTGGCGGTGGGCGACCTCATCGTGGTCCGCCCCGGCGGTCGCATCCCGGTGGACGGGGTGGTGACCGAGGGGGCCTCCTCGGTGGATGAGTCCGCCCTCACCGGCGAGAGCCTGCCCGTGGAGAAGCTGCCCGGCGCCAAGGTGGCCGCCGCCTCCATCAACAAGTCCGGCTCCTTTACCTTCCGGGCCACCCGGGTGGGGGAGGACACCACGCTGGCCCAGATGATCCGTCTGGTGGACGAGGCGGCCTCCTCCAAGGCCCCCATCGCCAAACTGGCCGACAAGGTGGCGGGGGTATTCGTCCCCGTGGTCATCGCTATTGCCGTCGTCACCGCCGCTGTTTGGCTCATCGCCACCGGCGGGGACGTGACCCGGGCCCTCACCGCCGGGGTGGCGGTGCTGGTCATCTCCTGCCCCTGCGCCCTTGGATTGGCCACCCCCGTGGCCATCATGGTGGGCACCGGCAAGGGCGCGGAGAACGGCATCCTGATCAAGTCCGCCGAGGCGCTGGAGACCCTGCACACCGTCCAGACCGTGGTGCTGGACAAGACGGGCACCCTCACCCAGGGCAAGCCGGTGGTCACCGACTGCCGCCCCGCCCCAGGTGTGACGGAGGAGGAGCTTCTGTGCCTGGCCGCCTCCCTGGAGAAGCCCTCCGAGCACCCCCTGGCCGACGCCATCACCGCCGAGGCTCAGGCCCGGAACATCCCCCTGGCCCCTGTGGAGGACTTTCTGGCCACCCCGGGCCGGGGTATCCGCGGCGCCATCCAGGGCCAGCAGCTCCTGGCGGGCAACCGGGCCATGCTGGAGGAGGCTGGCGTCCCGCTGGACGGCTTCGACGCGGTAGCGGAGGGGCTGGCCCAGGCGGGCAAGACGCCGCTGTACTTCGCCGGGGACGGCCGGATGCTGGGCGTGGTGGCGGTGGCCGACACCCCCAAGCCCACCAGCGCAGAGGCTGTCCGCGCCTTCCAGGCCATGGGCATCGACGTAGTCATGCTCACCGGCGACAACCGGCGCACCGCCGAGGCGGTGGGCCGCCAGCTCGGCGTGAACCGGGTGGTGGCCGAGGTGCTGCCCCAGGACAAGGAGAAGACCGTGGCAGAGCTCCAGGCCCAGGGGAAGCGGGTGGCCATGGTGGGCGACGGTATCAACGACGCCCCCGCCCTGGCCCGGGCCGACGTGGGCCTGGCCATCGGCGCGGGCACCGACGTGGCCATCGAGTCGGCCGACGTGGTGCTCATGAAGAGCGATCTGCTGGACGCGGTCACCGCCGTCCAGCTCTCCAGGAAGGTCATCCGCAACATCAAGGAGAACCTGTTCTGGGCCTTCATCTACAACATTATCGGCATCCCCCTGGCCGCCGGGGTGTGGTATCCCCTGTTCCAGCTCCAGCTCTCCCCCATGTTCGGCGCGGCGGCCATGAGCCTGTCCTCCGTGTGCGTGGTGTCCAATGCCCTGCGCCTCAAGTTCTTCCGCCCGGAGCGCCGGGAGTCCCCCGCCGCCCCGGTTTCAGAAGGAACCCCCAAATCTGTGGAAACGAAAGGAACGAGTGCTATGACCAAGACCATGAGCATCAACGGCATGATGTGTACCCACTGCCAGGCCCACGTGGAGAAGGCCCTCAACGCCATCGACGGCGTGGAGGCCAAGGTGAACCTGGAGGCCAAGACCGCCACCCTTACCCTGTCCAAGGACGTGTCCGACGACATGCTCAGGGGCGCTGTCACGGAGGCGGGCTACGAGGTGGTCTCCATTCAGTAACAGCCCTCCCAGGAAAAGGGCCCGGTGCAGACTGCACCGGGCCCTTTTTTGGTATTTTCATTTGCTTTTATAGTTCCTGGTATGTGGGCACATTCTCCTGTTTTCGATAAAATAAAAGTTTCAGATCAAAAAAAGAGGACGGAACGTGGCTGGAACAATCTACGGCTATATCCGAGTCAGTACCCGGGAACAGAACGAAGACCGGCAGCGGCTGGCTCTGGCTGCCCTGCCGGTGCCGGAGGAGAACATCTATATGGACAAGCAGTCCGGCAAGGACTTTGAGCGCCCCCAGTACCGACGGCTGGTGCGCCGCCTGCGGCGGGATGATCTTCTGTATGTCAAAAGCATCGACCGACTGGGGCGCAACTACAGCGAGATTCTGGAACAGTGGCGGATGCTCACCAAGGAAAAGGGCGTGGACATCGCCGTACTGGACATGCCCCTTCTGGACACCCGGCGAGGCAAGGATTTGATGGGCACCTTTCTCAGCGACATTGTGCTCCAGGTGCTCTCCTTCGTGGCGGAAAACGAGCGCGACAACATCCGCCAGCGGCAGGCGGAGGGTATCGCGGCAGCCAAGGCCCGGGGCGTACGCTTTGGCCGCCCTCCCCTTCCCCTCCCAGACAATTTCCACATGCTCCATCAGGCCTGGCGGGGCCAAAAAATAACACTCCGACAGGCGGCCAGGGCCTGCGGAATGCCCACAGGGACCTTCTATTCCAAGGCAATAAAACTGGAAACACCGGACTAAACAAATGGAGGTATTTCCGAAAATTTGAAAACCTGTACTTTTTTAAAAATTTAACTCTGTCCCCATATTTCCGAATATGCTGCGTGTTTTACAAGAAATCAATTAGTAGCAACAAGTTATTTAAATCATAAAATGAAGCTGAAAAAGTACACTTTTCCAAACAATTAAAGCTGGTTTTGAGATTCTCTGTTCTCCAATTTTTAATCGGAGCAATTTTGGTTCAAATTAAGCCTTTGCTACAATTTTTTTAATTTTAAAAGGTACACGTTTTCAAACAGAAAGGAGGGCGCGGCGCAGCAGCCAATTCGCGTTCAAGGATGCATCTGTTATGAGAGATAGAGAATAAAGGAGAACATGCCTTATGAGAACACAGGAAAAGCATGCAACACGGTTTCGCTCCATTCAGACCTCACTTCTATTCGTTATCGTACCGGCAGTTATTATATCCATGGCAGTCCTCTCGCTGATGGGATACCTGAGCTCCAAGGCCATCATCCAAACCAGCGCGGGCAACGAAATGTCCCAGTGCCTTTCGGTAGCCATGGGTTCCATCGAAATGTCGCTGTCCAATAACCGCATGGTTGCTGAAACTATGGCGCGCGGCGTGGAGGCTATCCAAAGGCAGGCTGTAAAGGGGGATCAGACCGCGTCAGATTGGGATGCGGCAGCCTATCAGGAAATTCTGACCTCCTTTGTGGGGAGCAACCCGGAGACGTTCGGCGGCGGGATTTGGTTCGAGCCCTACCAGTACCGACCGGAGCAGCGGTATTTCTCTCCCTATTGCATGCGCCAGAATGGAGCCGTCACTTATGTAGACAACTATTCTCTGGGGGAGGGCGTCTATTATACCGACCAGGATTGGTACACAAACGCCGCCAATACCACTCAAAAGTCCGTTTGGTCTGCTCCATATTACGATGAATTTGCCCAGATTTCCATGGTGACCTCCTCCGCACCGATCTACGACGAGACCGGCCGCCTGCTGGGAGTCGCCACAGCGGATATTGACCTGACTCAGATGCAGCAGATGGTGCTCTCGCTGGACGTTGTGGCCAACGGCCGTGCCTTTCTGATTGATGATACTGGGGTATACATTGCAGACGAGGACAGCGAGAAGCTCCTGTCCGCCAACATATTGGAGGATGACAACCCTTCATTCGCCGCGCTTGGGCGGCAGATTCTGAGCCAGCAGGAGGGCTCCGGCAGCTACACGGCAGACGGTCAAACCTATCTGGCCTGGTACCGCCAGATCCCGGACAGCGGCTGGTATATCGTCACCACAGCCTCGGAGCAGGAGCTGATGGCGGACGCCCATACGCTTGGCATCACGCTTTCCATCCTGTGCGCGGTATTTGCCGCCCTTCTGTTTTTCATCCTTCTGGCCTATCTCCGGCGGAGCATCGTCCGGCCCCTCCACACCCTCCAGGCTACCACACAGAAAATCGCGGACGGAAACCTGTCTGTGGAGATCCCGCGCAATTCCAAATATGAATTTGGGGCTGTAAGCCTTTCCCTGGAGCAGATGGTGGAGCGGTTAAGGCTGTATATTGATTACATCTCCGAGATATCTGCTGTTCTGACCCAAATGGCGGACGGAGACTTTTCCTTTGCCCTCCAGCATGATTACGCCGGAGAATTCTCCTCCATCAAGGAGGGGCTCCTCAACACGAGAGGCCGGGTATCCGATGCACTGAAATCCATCGCGTCGTCTGCGGACCAGGTGAGCTCCGGAGCAGAACAAATTGCCATCAGCGCCCAGTCCCAGGCGCAGGGAGCCACCGAGCAGGCATCCAGCGTCCAGCAGTTGGCTGCCATGATGTCGGAAATGGAGCACGATGTCGATCTGAACACGGAAAAAATCACTGAGGTCAACCAAAAAATGCAGGAGGTTTCACAGGAGGTTCAGGAGGGCGGCCGCAAAATGGAGCGCATGCTGACGGCTATGGATGAGATCACCTCTACCTCCAATGAAATCGGGCAGATTGTCAAAAATATTGAGGATATCGCCTTCCAGACCAATATTCTCGCCCTGAACGCGGCGGTAGAGGCCGCCCGTGCCGGCAGCGCCGGAAAAGGCTTTGCAGTGGTGGCGGACGAGGTACGGAGCTTAGCCGGCAAGACCGCAGCGGCATCCAAGGAAACTGCGGAGCTGATCGCCAATGCCCTCTCAGTGGTGGAGAAGGGCAAGGCTCTCGCCGATGAAACCGCCGCTTCCTTCCGACTCGTCACCCAAGGGGTTACCCTGGCGTCCGACAGCGCCCAGGTCATCAGTGAGCTCTCCCAACAGCAGAAGTCTTCCATTCACCAGGCCAAGGCAGGATTTGACCAGATCTCCAGTGTTGTACAGACCAGCTCCGCTACGGCGGAGGAGAGCGCCGCCGCCAGCGAGGAGCTGTCCGGACAGGCTGAGCTGTTGAAGGAGCAGGCTGCGAAATTCAGGCTGCATACCGAGGAACTGTAACCGTCCTTCCCCCGCCGGAGTCTTGTGGCAGGCTGTGCAGCCCCTCCCTCCCCTTCCAGAACTTCTGCATTGAAATGCTCCTACTGTTTTAGTATGATAACACCACAGCCCGCGCCGGACGCCGGCCGGGACGTTCAACAAAAAGGAGCATCATCTATGCGAAAGATTCCTGCCGCCCTGCTCTCCCTGGCCCTGACGGCCTCCCTGACCGCCCCGCTGGCCTCGGCCGCCGGAACCGGAAGCACTCTGCCGGAGCTGGACGGCCACTGGAGCCAGTCCGCCTTCGAGCGCTGGCACGCCTACGGCATTGTAGAGGGTGACAGCCGCGGCATGCGTCCCGACGCCAACATGACCGTGGGCGAGTTTGCCGCCATTCTGAGCCGCGCGATGGGCTACACCGAGACGGTGGAGAACCCCTATGCCGATCTGAAGGGCACCGAGTGGTACGCCCCCTACATCCTCCAGCTCACCGCCGCCGGGATTCTCCAGGGCGACGGCACCAACTGCAACGCCGAGGAGCCCATGAACCGGGAGCGGGCCACCGTGCTCTTTGCCCGGGCCCTGGGCATCCGTCCCACCGCCCAGCCGGATCTGAGCGGCTTTGTGGACGGCAAGGACGCCGCCGACTGGTCGGCCGGGTACATTGACGCCATGGCGAAGGATGGCATCATCCAGGGCGTGGGCAACCAGACTCTGGCCCTCGGGTCCAGCATCACCCGCGGCTCCGTGGTCAAAATACTGGACAGCTCCGTGGCCGAATATGCCGTGGAGGAGGGCGCCACCATCGACCAGGATGTGGACGGCATCCTGCTGGTGGCCGCCGATGATATCACCGTGGATGGCGCCGCCGTGTCCGGCAATCTGCTTGTAGCCCCCAAAGCCGGCGAGGCCAATCTGACCGTGAAGAACGCCAGGCTGGAGCGGGATCTGCGGGTTTCCACCCACGGCGCCACCCTGACTGTGGCCGATTCCCAGGTGGAGGGCGACGTGGCCCTCTCCGGTGACCGCGCCAGCCTGACCCTGGGCAGCGGCGCGCAGCTTGCCCGTCTGGCTGTGGACGGGGCCGGCAGCTCCGTGTCCGTGAAGAGCGGCGCCTCTGTGGAGACCCTGACCGCCCGCGCCGCCGTCAAGGTGGACAACCAGGGCGCCATTAACAAGGCGGAGGTACAGGCCGACAACGTGGTGCTTGACGGCAAGCGGCCCGCCCACGTGGAGGTCGCCGACGATGTGGCCCCGCCCCAGAACAGTGAGGGCGAGGAGGTCACCGGCTCCGAGGACAGCCAGGAACCCGGCCAGGGTGGCGGCGGTTCCGGCGGGGGCGGCGGCTCCGTGTCTGAGGAGGCCGTAGCCGGCATCGTAGGCGTCCGCCCTGTGGATCAGGACGGGGTCGAGGAGGACATGCCCTCCGTCACCGCCAAGGCCACCAAGAAAACCGGGGAGAATTTTGTCCGCATCGCCCTGTCCACCGACGGCGTGGTGCCCATCCACCAGAGCGAGGGTGCCGGCAAGGGCGCCTGGGTGGGCGTGGCCATCGAGGCCCCCGAGGGCTATGAGCAGGGCACCTTCCAGTACCACTTCGGCACCGAGGCCAGCGCCGAGGCCACCCAAAGCGCGGCCATCACGGAGGACTCCTCCATCGGCCAGGGCAAGTATGCGGTGTTCTTCCTCAACGCCTCCTCCACCGCGCCCAAGACCCACATCACCGTGAAGTGGGAGGGACAGGAGGCCGTGCAGTACGTGGTGGACCTGTCCGGCGTGCAGACGCCCGCCGTCAAGCTGACCGGCGTGACCGTCTCCACCCACGAGATGCCCTCCGGGGTCTCCTCCACCGCCGAAGGCCTGAGCTTTGACGGCAGCACCGCCCTGGTGCAGAACGGCGGCAGCGGCACCCTGACCCACACCCAGGTGGCCTCTATGGGCGGCGGCGGCGAGTATACCGTCTACTACACCGTGCCCCAGGCCATCCCCGGCGGCACCCTCCAGTTTGACAAAATTGCCCGCTCTGTCAACGGCGGCAAGTGGAACACCTGGGCCATGCCCAGCACCACCGAGGCCAATGCCGGCTCCGGCTGGTGGACCCGTGACGGCGAGAACTACTACTTCAAGTGGGGCGCCGTCTTCGCCGAGGAGGCGGAGGGGAGCTACCGGCTCAAGGACGGCGGCGTCTTTGACTACACCCTCTGCTTTATCGACACCGACGGCTCCCAGGACAATATCATCGCCACCTATACCTTCCAGATCGACCTGAGCGGCTACACCATCACTGCCGACGAATAATCTCCGAAGTGCCCCGGACAACGTCCGGGGCACTTTCTTTTCCCGCGGGCCTGTGGTATTATTAAGGGGTGAAAGGAGGCGCTGCCATGGCGTCACGCAGAAAACTTCCCCTTGTACTTTTTCTGATCACCCTCGTCCTTCTGGCCGGGGCGGTCGTTCTGCTCCTGCGGGGGCGTCCCGTCACGCTGGAGCGCATCGCGGCCCGGCAGGGCTACGCCATCACCGGCCAGGAGGAGGCCACCGTCACCCTCACCCTTTCCAGGGAGCAGATGCCGGAGGGCTTTCCCGAGGAGGTTCCCATCAGCCAGGCTGAGGGAGAGCTGAAGCTCCCCCTGCTCCAGGACGGGGACACCACCTTCTATCTCACCGCCTTTGCCCGGTCTGACGAGGACCCCGGCACCCTCTACGCCGTCATTCAGCCGGAGCATCAGCTCTCCCGGGAAGGGGGACAGCTTCTCCTCCCCTACCGGATTGACGAGGACGGCGGCATCACCGCCCAGCTCCGGGTTTCCGACCTGCCCGTGCAGGCCGACGGAGAGGACCGCCCCGATGCGGCCCGGCTGGCCAGCCAGGGCCCGGGTGAACAGTTCGCCCTGTATGTAGACCGGGCTCTCTTTCTCCGCTCCGACGCCATCACCATCCAGCTCGGCAGCTTCTATCGGCTGACCTATGCGCCCGCCTGATTGGGGATTGGAGGTTTTTTATGTCCACTCTGCTGATTAAAAACGCCCGCTACATCGTCTCCTGCGACGACACTGACCGCCTGTATGAGCGGAGCAATCTGTTCATCCGGGACAACGCCATCGAGTACATCGGCCCCGAGCTGCGGCAGGCCGACCAGGTTATCGACGCCTCCCGCATGGTGGTCTACCCCGGCCTCATCAATACCCATCACCACCTATACCAGCTCTTTTCCCGCAATCTGCCCGAAGTGCAGCGGATGGAGCTCTTTCCCTGGCTGGTGACGCTGTACGATGTGTGGAAAAACCTGGACGAAGATGTGGTGGCCACCTCCAGCCTGGTGGGCATGGCGGAGCTGCTCAAGACGGGGTGCACCACCTGCTTCGACCACCACTATGTCTTCCCCGCCCGGGCGGGGGATTTGATCGGCGCCCAGTTCCGGGCGGCTGAGCTGGTGGGCATGCGCTTCCACGCCTCCCGTGGCTCCATGGATCTCTCCCGGAAGGACGGCGGCCTGCCGCCGGACAGCGTGGTACAGACCATCGACCAGATTCTGGCCGACTCGGAGCGGCTGGTGCGGGTGTGGCACGACCCGTCCCGCTTCTCCATGCGCCAGGTAGCCCTGGCCCCCTGCTCCCCCTTCTCCGTGTCCACCGACCTGCTGCGGGAGAGTGCGCGCCTGGCCCGCTCCCTGGAGGTACGGCTGCACACCCACGTGGCGGAGACCAGGGACGAGGAGCAGTACACCCTGGAGCGGTTCGGCCTGCGCCCCCTTGCCTACCTGGAGGGGCTGGGCTGGACCGGCCCCGACGTGTGGTATGCCCATGGCATCCACTTCAACGATGACGAGCTGAAGGCGCTGGCCGCCACCGGTACCGGCGTGGCCCACTGCCCCATCTCCAACATGAAGCTCTCCTCCGGCGTGTGCCGGGTGCCTGAGATGCTCCGCCTGGGGGTGCCGGTGGGTCTGGCGGTGGACGGAGCCGCCTCCAACGACGGCTCCAACCTGCTGGAGGAGCTGCGGGTGTGCTACCTGCTCCACCGCCTCCAGTCCAGCCAGAGCGCCCCCACCGGGTACGACATCCTCAAGCTGGCCACCCGCGGCTCCGCCCGCCTGCTGGGCCGGGACGACATCGGCTGCCTGACCGCCGGCATGGCCGCCGACTGCTTCCTGATCAGCCTGGACCGCATTGAGCTGGCGGGCGCCCAGTTCGACCCCCTCTCCCTGCTGGGGACGGTGGGGCTCAAGGGCCCGGTGGATTATACCATCGTCAACGGCATGGCCGTGGTGCAGAACGGGGAGCTGGTGACCGCCGACGAGGGGGAGCTGGCCGCCCGGGCCAATGCGGCGGTGTGCCGCTACCTGGGCCGTTGCTGAGCCCACGCCCGGAGGCCGGACGGTTTTTCTCCGCCCGGCCTCCGTTTTTTGTGCAGTTCGGCGCTTGTATTTCTGCCTCACAGGAGTAAAATGGTAGAGCTATGTAAAATTCATGTAAAGGAGGCGGGAGAATGCCGGAACAGGCACCGGCCCGCAGCAGCCTGCTCTTTTCCCGCGACGCACTGCTGCGGCTCATCATTCCCCTGGTCATTGAGCAGCTTCTGCTGATGACTGTCGGCATGGCGGATACCGTCATGGTCACCACCTCCGGCGAGGCCGCCGTATCCGGCGTCTCGCTGGTGGACAACATCAATACACTCATCATTCAGGTCTTTTCCGCCCTCTCCACCGGCGGGGCGGTGGTGGTTTCCCAGTATCTAGGGCGGCAGGACACCGACAACGCCAAGGCCGCCTCCAAGCAGCTTCTGTACGCCATGTGCGCCCTGTCCCTGCTGCTGATGGGGGCCGCGCTGGTCCTCCGGCAGCACATTCTGGCGTTGATCTTCGGCCGCGTAGAGGCCGACGTGATGGAGAACGCCCTGGTCTATTTCCTGCTCACCGCCACGGCCTACCCCTTCATGGGCATTTACAACGCCGGGGCCGCCCTGTTCCGGGCCATGGGCAACAGCAAGGTGTCCATGTTCTGCTCCCTGGTTGTGAATGTAATCAACATCACAGTCAATGCGGTGCTGATCTTCGGCTTCGGCATGGGGGCCGCCGGCGCCGGTATCGGCACCCTGGTCTCCCGCATCGCGGCGGCCGTCATTATCATGGCGCTGCTCAACCACCCCGACCATGTGCTCCGGGTGGAGGGTCTGCTGCGTTTTGAGTTCCGGGGCGCCATCGTCAAGCGCATCCTATTTATCGGCATCCCTAACGGTATGGAAAACGGCATGTTTCAGGCAGGCAAGCTGATGGTCCTCAACCTGATTACCACCTTCGGCACCTCCGCCGTGGCCGCCAACGCCATCGCCAACAGTGTGGCCGGGGTCATCAATGTGCCCGGCATGGCCCTGGGACTGGCCATCATTACCGTCATCGGCCAGTGTATGGGGGCTGGCGAGACAGGGCAGGCGGTCTACTACACCAAGCGTCTCGTGGGGGCCAGCTATCTTTGCATGCTGGTCATGAGCGCCGCCCTCTTCTTCTCGGCTGGGGGACTGGTCACCCTGTTTCACCTGAGCCCAGAGGCCTGCACCATGGCTGCCCAAGTGCTCCGGGCCTGCGCCGTGGGCAACGTCCTGTTCTGGCCCCTGGCCTTCACCCTTCCCAACTCCCTGAGGGCGGCTGGGGACGCCATCTTCACTATGGCGGTCTCCCTGGGCTCCATGTTTGTCTGCCGGGTGGTGCTCAGCTATGTGTTGGCCTGCGCCTGGGGCCTGAACCTGGGACTGCTTGGGGTATGGCTCGCCATGATCGCCGACTGGGTGGTACGGGCCGCATTCTTCCTGTTCCGCTACTGGCGGGGCAGATGGAAACGCATCCGCGTGATTTGACTGCACAAGGAGGGAATCGCATGGAACGCTTCCAAGATCCGGAGCGGCTGGCGGCCCTGTTTGCCCGCTGCCGGATTTCCGAGCGCCTTCCCTGGACCGCCGCCTATCCCTGGACACTTCAGTACTATGAGAAGGGAGAATACCTCTGCCGCCTGCGGGAACCCATGCAGAGCCTCTACCTGCTTCTGGAGGGCGGCATCCAGACCAGCCTGACCAACGCCGCCGGACGCACCCGGCTGGTGGCCACCGCCCAGCCGGGGGAGCTGGTGGGCGGCGACGTAGAGGTGGTGCTGGGCAACATCCAGGCCACCACCGACCAGCGCGCCCAGGAGGACGGCGCGCTGTGTGCGGCCCTCCCACTGGCGGAGTACCGAGAGGCTCTATGCTCCGACCTGGGGTTTCTGCGCTATGCCTCCCGGCGGCTGGCCCGCATTGTGGTAATGAATACCTTCCGCGCCACCAACGACCTGCTGCTTCCGCTGGAAAACCGTCTGGCCGCCTATCTGCTCTCCCAGGTGGAGGACGGCTGGTTCCATGGCACCCTGACCCGCACCGCCGAGACGCTGAGCACCAGCTACCGGCAGCTTACGCGGGTGATGAGCCGCTTTGCCCAGGCCGGATACCTCCGCCGTACCCCCGAGGGCTGGCGTCTGGAAGATCCCGACGCGCTGCGGGCCCTGGCCGAAAGCGTGGAGCCCTCCCGCATTCTCTGAAAAAAGCCCCGCCGTTCCGATGGAACGGCGGGGCACTTTTCTTTCCTGGGGTAGGACATATGGCCTACCTTCCAGTGGAGAACTTCTGCTAAAGTACAGATATGCTCCGTTACCGCTTTCCCTTGTCGTAGGGGATGCCCTCCGCCTTGGGAGCCCTGGACTTCTTGGAGGTGAAGGCCAGAACGACCAGCGTGATAATATAGGGCAGCATCCGGTAGAAGTGGGGGCTGATGCCGAGCTCGGCCAGCAGGAATACACCGTCGCCGTTGATGTCAATGCTGGCATAGGAGGCGGCGATGCACTTGAACAGGCCGAACAGCAGGGCTGCGCCGGCGATGTTCAAAGGTTTCCAGTTGCCGAAGATCATAACGGCCAGCGCTAGGAAGCCGAAGCCGGCCACGTCGCCGGTAGAGGCGCAGTTGGCGGTGGTGAGAGCGTAGACGAAGCCACCCATGCCCGCCAGCGCACCAGAGATTGTGGTGCCGGCGTAGCGCATCACATAGACGTTGATGCCCAGGGAGTCGGCCGCCTGTGGATTCTCACCACAGGAGCGCAGCCGCAGTCCGAAGCGGGTCTTGTAGAGCAGGATGGACAGCACCACAAACAGGATAATACAGATGTAGGTGGCCAGATATGCCTTGTTGATGAAGGTGTCCCCGAAGAAGCCCATTTCGTCGCTGCGGCCGTAGCCGAAGAAGCTCTTTTTGAGCATGAACCAGCTTGCCGCGTCGCCCTCCGCCATCTGCAGGGTGTTCTGGTTGGCGATGATGCGGATGAAGAACAGCACCAGGGCGGGGGCCATCAGGTTCAGTGCGGTACCTCCGATGGTCTGGTCCGCCTTCAGGTTGACCGAGGCAAAGGAGAGCAACAGGGAGAACACTGCGCCCAGGATGGCCGCCACCAGCATGGCCAGCAGCATGAAGCCCTGGAGCGCCACCCAGTCCCCAGCCGCCTTGGCCTCGGAGAAGATACCCGCCTTCTGGGTCACGTTGACAAAGAGGACACCCGCGAACGCGCCGAAGATCATAATGCCTTCCAGGGCCAGGTTGATAATGCCGCTGCGCTCAGCAAACACGCCGGCCAGCGCCACGATCATCAGCGGGACGGCATAGATCAGGGTCTGCTGAATGAGGAACGTCATGCCGACTCGCCTCCTTTCTCCACTTCTGCGCCACCTCCGCCCTCCGGCGGTTTGGCCGCCGCCTCTGCCGCGGGCAGGGCAGCCTTGCTCCGGCGCTTCCGCTGGCCGCTGATGAACATCTTGATGACCAGGGAGAAAGCGCTGAGGTAGACGATGATGGCGATGATGACATCGGTGATATACTCATTGTAAGCCGTCAGGTTGGTAAGCTGCAGACCCACAATATCCAGCATGGACATGAAGCATCCGGTAAAGATCACACCGATGGGATTGCTGACGGCCAGCAGGGCCACGGGAATGCCATTGAAGCCGGTAGCGGGAAGGGTCTGGTAGGTAGACCAGAAAAACTCCGTGTTACCCGACAGGTAGTACAGGGAGGCGGCCGCGCCGGACAGCGCCCCGGCGATGGCCATGGACAGGACGATGTTCCGCTTGTCGGCAATGCCGGCGTACCGGGCCGCGTGGCGGTTGGCGCCGCAGGCCTTGAGCTCGTAGCCCAGGGTGGTCTTGTTCATAAGGATATAGATCAGAATTGCGATACCGATGGCAATCAGGATGCCGCCATTGACCTGAGAGTTGGGGAACAGTTTGTCCAGCCCCAGCTTGGCGGTCTCCACACCATTGAAACTGGTCTTGTAGATATAGGCAGTCTTGGTGTTCTCCACGTGATTCTGGAGGCCCTCAAACAGGCTGCCCTTGTCGAACAGCCAGGTCACCAGGTTGGCGGCGATCCAGTTGGTCATGATGCAGGCCAGCACCTCGTTGATGTTGAGGAAAGCCTTCACCAGTCCGGGGATACAGCCCCACAGGGCGCCGGCCAGCATGCCGCCCAGGAAGGCAATGAGCCACACCAGGGGAGCTGGAACCGTTTCAGTGGGGATGGTGAGTGCCAGAATCAGGGTGGCGGCGGTGCCCATCAGGTACTGGCCCGGCGCGCCGATGTTGAACAGGCCGGTCTTGAAGGCCACAGCCACCGACAGGCCGGTAAGGATCAGCGGAGTGGCCCGGAAGAGCATGTTGCCCAAGTTCGTGGAGTTAAAGCCGAAGGTCAGCGTGCCCGCCGCGTCGCGTCCGGTGCTGAACAGGCCGCCGAACACCAGGCGGATGCCCTCCCACGCGCTGTTCAGCCCCAGGGACGGGTTGGCGGCGCCCACGATGATGATAATCAGCGCACCCACCACCATGCCGATGAGGATGGAGATCAGTGAGGCCAGTACAGACTTGGTGCCGTCTTTGCCCCACAGGTTGGAAAGCTTCTGCTTCACGCCCCCTCGCCCTCCTTTTTCATTCGTTTTGCGCCGGCCATATAGAGGCCCAGCTCCTGGACGTCGGTGGCGGCGGGGTCCAGCTCGCCCACGATCTCGCCCTCATACATCACGAGGATGCGGTCGGACAGGCTCATGACCTCGTCCAGCTCCAGAGAAACCAGCAGCACCGCCTTGCCCTTGTCCCGCTCGGCCACCAACTGGCTGTGGATGTACTCAATGGCGCCCACGTCCAGGCCGCGGGTGGGCTGCACCGCCACAATCAGCGGCTTCTCCCGGTCGACCTCGCGGGCAATAATGGCCTTCTGCTGGTTGCCGCCGGACATGGAGCGGGCAATGGTCACCGGCCCCTGTCCGGAGCGCACGTCGTACTGCTCGATCAGCTTTTCCGCGTAGGCGCGCACCTCGCCCTGCTTGACAAAGCCCATGTGCTGGAACCGTGGCTCCCGGAAGCGCTGGAGCACCATGTTTTGTTCCAGGGTAAAGTCCAGCACCAGTCCGTGCTTATGGCGGTCCTCCGGGATGTGGCTCATGTCCGCGCTCCGGTGGTGGATGGAGGCGTGGCTGATATCGTGGCCGCAGAGGGTCACCGTGCCGCCGCTGCACTTCTCCAGGCCGGTCAGGCCGTAGATGAGCTCGCTCTGGCCGTTGCCGTCGATGCCGGCGATGCACAGAATCTCACCCGCCCGGGCCTCGAAGCTGACATCATGGACCGCATCCCTCTTTTGGGTATGGGAGGGGACCGTCAGGTGCTCCACCTTGAGCACCGTCTCACCGGGTCTGGCCTTCTCCTTGACCACCTCAAGCTGCACCGGGCGGCCCACCATCATGTTGGACAGGGACTGCTTGTCGGTGTCCTTAGTATCCACGGTGCCGATGTACTTGCCCTTGCGCAGCACTGTGACGCGGTCGGCCACGGCCATAATCTCGTTGAGCTTGTGGGAGATGAAGAGAATACTCTTGCCCTCCTTGGCAAACTCCTTCATGGTGGCCATCAGCTCATCAATCTCCTGGGGGGTGAGGACGGCGGTGGGCTCGTCAAAGATCAGAATCTCGTTGTCGCGGTAGAGCATCTTGAGGATCTCCACCCGCTGCTGCATGCCCACGGTGATGTTTTCCACCCTGGCGTCCAGATCCACCTTTAGGCCGTACTTCTCCGACAGGGCCTCTACCTTTTTGCGGGCCTCCTTCTTCTGCAGGAAGCCCAGCTTCGTGGTTTCGGCGCCCAGAATGATATTGTCCAGCACAGTGAATACATCCACCAGTTGGAAGTGCTGGTGCACCATGCCGATACCCAGCGCGGTGGCGTCGTTGGGATTGTTGATCTTCACCACCTTACCGTTTTTCTTGATTTCGCCCGCCTCCGGCTGATACAGACCGAACAGCACGCTCATCAGGGTGGATTTGCCTGCGCCGTTCTCCCCCAGGAGGGCGTGGATTTCCCCTCTTCGGAGTTGGAGTGTGATATCGTCGTTGGCGATGATACCGGGGAATTCCTTGGTAATGTGAAGCATTTCAATGACGTTTTCCGCTTCCATAGTCCTCATCCCGCCTCCTCTATACAGTATAGTTTTATTATATAATACCCCCATGGAAAACACAAGAAATTTGTCCCTTTTCTGTCACAAGAAAAGGGAGAGGGCACAAAGCCCTCTCCCTCTTTCTGAGGTGATTGTGTGAATCAGATGATATTCACATTCACGTTGCTCCAGTTGGTAGCGGTCTCGGCGTTGTCCATCACAGTGTAGTCGTCGTCCACCACCAGGGTGCCGTCCACCATCTGCTGGTACAGGGACTCGTACTCCTCCACGTTGAAGGTCTCGAAGCGCCAGGAATCCGCGCCGGTGGGCAGCTCCACGGCGTTGTCGGCGACGCCCAGGGAGGCCTGCTGGCCGCCGATGGTGTCGAATGTACCGTCATAGACCTTGGCCACGGCCCACTGCACGGCGTCAGCCAGGCCCTTCATGGCGGAGGTGATGACGTACTCGGACTCGCCGGACTGGTCCACGTCTACGCCGATAACATAGCCGTCATTGGCGGAGGCGGCGGCCACGATGGACTGGAACATGGAGCCGCCGCAGGCGAAGACGATCTCGGTGCCGTTCACATACCAGCCGTTGATCATGGTCTGCAGATCAGTGGAGGCGGAGAAGTTGGAGCCGTACTGCCAGGAGTAGTTCATGTCCACGGTGACGCCCTTCTCAAGCGCCGCAGCGTTGGCGCCCTGGACATAGCCGTAACCGAACCGGCAGCAGGCGGGATTGGTGCCGCCGCCGCCGCCGGAGAAGCCCAGCTTGGTAAAGCCGTCCATGACGGCGGCGTAACCGGCCAGATAGCCGGCCTGCTCCTCCTTGAAGGCGATGCCGGCCACGTTGGACAGGGTGTTGCCGGCGTCATCGGTCAGGGGATAGCCGTCGATGAAGACGAAGGGGGTCTCGGGATACTCGATGGCGGCCTTCTTCAGCGCGGCCTCCTGCAGGTAGCCGGCGCACACCACCACGTCAGCGCCGCCCTCGACGGCGGCCTTCATGGCGTCATAGCGGTCATCGTCGGTGGCCTCGCTGCCGTTAGCGGGCTGGTAGTACTTGTAGCTCAGACCGTTGGCGGCGGCATACAGCTTTACGCCGTCAAAGGTGCCCTGGTTGAAGGACTTGTCCTTCAACTGGCCTACGTCAGTGACGAAGGCCACCTGATAGGTGCCGTCGGCGGAGGTCATGCTGTCCTCGATGGCATCGGGATCGGCCTCGGTCTCGCCGGGGGTCTCGGTCTCGGGGGCAGGGGTCTCGGTGTTAGTGCCAGGCGCAGGGGTCTGGCTGTCGGCGGGCTTGTTGCTGTTGCCGCAGGCGGCCAGGCCGAAGACCATCGCCAGGCACAGGAGCAGTGCAAGGAGCTTCTTGGACTTCTTCATTGTAATCTACCTTCCTTTCAGAAAAATAGCCCAGTTTGGTCCAGACGATTTTGTCCTCCCCTCCCTGAGCGTGTGCCCTTATTATACTCTATCCTTTCGAAAAGGGCAACCACCTTTTTACATGATTCAAAAAATTTTTTACAGAATTGTTACAGATGTGACAGACTTAAACCCTCCTCTATAACCGTGTTTTTTTCAATACGGGTAACGCTCCATACCTCCGCAGCCTTTACCGGCATTGGCCTCCGGGCCGGCCGCTCCCTCCTGTAAAATTCCCAGCCGCCGATTGACAATTTTTAAAATTTTATATATAATGCAAAATATAAAATACAAGATTTGAGGTGCGACATATTATGCCCTGCAACACCAAGGCCCCCACAATTCGGTGGTTTTATTTGACCATAGGCATCCTTTCCATGCTCTTCGCGGGTATCCTTTACAGTTGGTCCATACTGAAAGCACCGCTGGCCGACGCATTCGGCTGGAACGCCTCCCAACTGACCATGAATTTTACTCTCACCATGTGCTTTTTCTGTCTGGGCGGAGTGGGCGGCGGTCTGCTGGCCAGGCGGCTGGGTACCCGCCTGACCATCGCCCTGGGCGGCGCTTTGGCGTGCATCGGCTTTGTACTGACCGCCCGGCTGGACGGCAGCAGCCTGCCCATGCTCTACCTCAGCTACGGCGTCATCACCGCCACCGGCATCGGCTTTGCCTATAATGTGGTGCTCTCCACCGTGCAGGCCTGGTTCCCCGACAAAAAGGGCACCTGCTCCGGCGCGCTGCTGATGGGCTTTGGTGCCTCCTCCCTCGTGCTCGGCTCCCTGGCCGACGCCCTCATCCAGAATCCCGCCGTGGGCTGGCGGGCGGCCTTCCTCTGCCTGGGCGTCGCCATCGGAATTGTGCTGGTCGCGGCCGCCCTTCTTATCCGCCTCCCCGCCCCCGGCACCGTCCTGCCCCAGCCCAAGGCCGCCGCCAACCGGGTGCAGGAGGACTTTGAGGCCGCCGACTACACCACCGGCCAGATGCTCCGCCGCTTCACCTTCTGGCGTGCCTTCCTGTGCATCATCTTCCTGGCCGCCATGGGCAACACCGTTATCTCCTTTGCAAAGGATCTCTCCCTCTCCGTGGGGGCCAGCGCCGCCCTGTCCACCACCCTGGTGGGCGTGCTCGCCGTGTGCAACGGCCTGGGCCGCATCCTCACCGGAGCCCTCTTTGACACCCTGGGCCGCCGCCGCACCATGCTGCTGGCCAACGGCGCCGCCATCCTGGCCGCCCTGGTCACGCTGCTGTCCGTGGCCGTCCACTCCGTCCCCCTGTGCGTGGCCGGCCTGTGCATCACCGGCATCTCCTACGGCGCCTGCCCCACCATCTCCTCCGCCTTTACCTCCTCCTTCTACGGCGCCAAGTACTTCTCCCTCAACTTCTCCGTCATGAACTTCAACCTGACCGGCGCCTCCTTCGTTGCCACCGCCGCCAGCGTCCTGCTCACCCAAACCGGGGGCTACGCCGCCCCGCTGGTGCTGCTGCTGGTGCTCGCCGTGGCCGCCCTGGCGCTCAACCTCAGCATCAAGCGCCCCTGAGCCTCCTCAGGCCGATAAAAAGCCCTCCGCCGAACGGCGGAGGGCTTTTTTGTGGTTTAGTTCTTGTTGTCTTCCTTCATGCGCAGGATGTACATGCCGTCGTGCCAGGTATCCATGTAGATGTAGCCGCGGTCGTCCACCACGCAGTCCTCGGTGGTGGCCAGCATGGGGCCGGGCACCGGGATGTCGAAGAGCAGCCTTTCCGGGTTGGGGGGGATGAAGTAGGCCAGCTCCTTGATGTAGTAGGGGTCGGACACGTCATACACCCGCATGCCCGCGTGGAAGTAGCAGCAGTAGACCCGGTTGGGGTTCTGGTCCAGCCAGGGCTTGTTGCTCATGGGCTCGTGGATGTTGTGGGGGCCGAAGGGGCCCTGGGCGCCGTCCATTCCGGCGGTGTTGAAGTTGGGCCAGGGATAGTTCTCGGGCACCTCGGGGTAGGGGAACTCGGCCACCAGTTGGGGATCGGTGGGATCGGAGATGTCGATCATGTGCAGGTTGTTCATGGGCTGGGCGCCCTTGCGGGGGCCGGTGGTGAGAATCTCTTTGTTGTAGAAGGGGAAGCGCTCGCCCTCGTTGGTGGCCACCAGGAAGCTGCGGCCGGGCAGGGGCAGGCAGGTGTGGGTGCGGGCGCCGGCGAACTTGCCGGAGAAGGGGCCCTTCAACTGGAGCTGGCCGATCTTCTTGGGCCGGGTGATGTCGGAGATGTCCAGAATGATGAGGCCCTCGCAGTAGTAGGACAGATAGGCCAGGTTGCCCACCACGAACGGAGGCCCGTGGAGCTGGGGCCAGTCCATGAACTCCCAGTGCTGGGGGCCGTCCACCGGGTACTCGCCCTCCTTCAGGCCGTCGGTGAACTGGCAGGGCACCCACCAGCGGCCCACCTCCACCGGGTGGGTGGGGTCGATGATGTCCAGGATGCGGTAGATGTTGCCGGTGTAGCCCGGGCAGTCGGCAGACAGGTGGACGTAGCGCCCGCCGTTGTAGAAGAAGCGGTGCACGCCCATGCCGTTCTCCACGCCGGTCTCCCACTTGCCCAGCAGCTTGGGGTGGACGGGATCGGTCTTGATGTCGAAGATCTGCAGGCTGCCCAGGCTCTTGTCGCCGGGCTTGCAGCCGTGGAGGAAGGAGACGCCGCCGCCGGTGGCGCCGATCATCAGGCCGTCGGCCACCTGAATCTTGGGGGTGTTGGTGGCGGGGTACTCCTTGGGATCGCAGGCCTCCAGCCAGTTGACCACCTTGGGCTGGGTGGGGTCGGTCACGTCCACCACGTTCCAGCCGGGGCCGCGGAAGGAGCCGCAGTACATGTAATAGCGCCCGTCGTCGGTCTTATGGAGGGCCATCTGGAAGGCGTTGACGCCGTTCAGATCGCAGAAGCCCACGACCTCCATGTTCTTGATATAGCCCTGGTTCTCCGGGCTTTTGGCGTAAAAGGGAACTGACATAACGTACCTCCTTGGAAATGGATCCAGGCGCACCCGAAGCTGGTGCGCCCAGATCGCTGTTTGATTAGGGATGGGCCGGCATCTTGGGGGGCTTCCGGCACAGGGCGATGGTCAGCGGCATACCGAAGGCGAAGGTGATGAACGCCACCACCAGGGCCACCACGTAGGTCAGGGGGAAGCTCATCAGATAGGCCATGAAGAAGGCGCCCGCCGGCATGGTGTAGCCCACGGCCAGGAACATCATGACGAGGCTCATCAGCACGGCCATGACGAACGTAATGGAGGCCACCCGCAAAATGTGGAACAGCAGGCCGTTTTCATTCTTGACCCCGCACAGCCGGGCGAAGCCGTCGCCCATGGCCTTGAGATCAATGTAGGTGCCGATGGCGAAGGCCACGGCGAAGCCGGGGATGAAGTCCTTGGTGAGCTGCTGAACCAGCGGCCCCCAGAGGATGGCGCCCGCCTCCCGGAACATGTTGCTGCCGTCGATGTAAAGGGGCAGAAAGATGGCGAACATAAGCGAGAAAATGGTGTTGAAGACAATACCGAATTGATCCTTGCGGAACATGGGGAATCCCTCCATCCTTTTGTGTTTCCGGCCCCCCGGCGGGAGGCCGGCGCGTCGCTCCGCCCGGGGCGGAAGGCGCTTAACGCATGGTGATGTAGCCGCGGAACTGGGTCAGGTTGTCGCTGGTGGGGATGTCGGTGAGGAACATGCCCACAATGTTGAAGTTGGATTTCAGGAAGGGGAAGCGCTCCTGCTGCGCCCAGACGGGCTTGGGCAGGGCCTTAGCGCCCTCCACCGCCGCCTGATACCACTCCTCGGGGCCGTCGAACCACAGCTCCACCAGGCGGTGGAAGGTGCAGCCCACCACGTCGTGGTAGATCCGGCTGGACAGGAAGCGGTTGACCTCCGGCCGGGCCTGGAAGTAGGGGACGATCTCCTCATGGAACCAGCGCTCGCCCTCCTCCTCGCTGACGCCGTCGGGGTACTGGATGACGAACTGCCAGCGGTAGTTGGGGCCGTCGCACACCATGCGGCCCTTGCCCTTGAAGTCCTCCTCCCAGGAGATGGGCACATGGGCGAAGACGAAGGGCGGGCAGCCGTTGTCGCCGCCGATGGAGCGGCCCACGTCGCCGTCCAGGTTCTCGTGGGGGGTCTCGTCGGTGTCGGGCACGCAGCCCTGCCAGCGCAGCACGTCCATGGGCATATACTCGGCAATGGCCTTGTTGCGCATCTCAGGCTCCATCTCGTTGACCAGCCAGTAGTGCTCGGTCATTTGCATCCGCCGGGTGCCGAAGCGCTCCCCCTCCGGGGGCACGGGCAGGGCGTTGTAGAAGGCGTACTTGGTCACATAGGGGCCGAAGTTAGAGATGGAATCCTGAATATGGTGGCCGTACAGCCAGTGCTGAAGGCGGTGGCGGTACTCCTCTCTGCAGACGTCCACATAGATGACGCTGCGCATGGGACGAAATTCCACGGACATCCCGAACCCTCCTTCTCAGCCCTTCTCGGGCACGGTGGCGGTGATAAAGGCGCGGTACGCGGCCTGGCGGGCCTTGTACTTCTCGGTCTGCATGTTGGCAATCTTCTTGCCGGTGTTCTCCTTGATGTCGTTGCCGTGGATGAACTTGCCGGACAGGGTGTCGTGGGCGTGCTCCAGCTGCTCGGCGGGGAAGGTGAAGGAGTACTTGCCGCTCTCGTTGTGGATCTCGCCCTCCAGGCCGCACAGGCAGCAGATGGCCTTGCCGTCCTGCAGGTGGAAGTTGCGGCTGTGGCAGTGGGGGCACACGCCGGCGTCGCCCTGGTACTGGGCGTGCTCGATGTTCTTGGCGGCCTCGGCGATGTTGCGGCCGATCTGGTGGGCGCGGGCCACCCGCTCGTCCTCCACCAGGATGGACAGCGCCCAGGGGAACACCTCGTTGTCAATGACCTTCCACATGGGGGTCAGGGCCAGCATGCCGGCGTCGCACTGGGTGCGCGTCACCCAGTCGGAGCCGCCCACGGACATGAAGGAGATGACCTTGTCCTTCAGGATGCGGGGATCGGGGGCGGTGCCGCCGGTCTCCTCGGCGATCTTGGTGCCGATGATGTTGTTGCCGCGGTCCATGCGGGGGCCAAAGCGGTCGGTAATCGTGTGGAAGAGGCCGGTGGCGCCCTTCTCAAAGATGGGGGTGGAGAAGACAATGCCGTCGGCGTCCAGCATCTTGTCCAGCAGCCAGTCAAAGTCGTCCTTCAGCACGCACTTGCCGCCGCGGCCGCCCAGCACGCTCTGCACGCAGGCGGTGCAGCCGGTGCAGTGCTCGATGTGCAGGTTCTGCAGCTGGATGAACTCTACCTCGGCGCCCATCTCCTTGGCCCCCATCAGGGCCTCGATGCACATACCGTCGTTGCTGCCGTTGCGCATACCGCCGGAAATACCCAAAATTTTCATCTGTACTTCCTCCTTCTGAAAAGCAAAAAGTTTAGTTTGCCTTCGTTTCCCCTGCATATTACCCGTTCTTTGCCTTTGTGTAAAATGCCGGTTTTGTATGGCTGAAATGCAGCTTTCGATTAGATTACTGCAATTCGACTCCAATCTTCCATATAGAGGAATTTAACAGGTTCAGTATTGTTTGTTTTGCACAAAAATAAAGGTGTCTCTCTGTGGCTAACCATGAATTGATGCACAGTTACCATATGGCTACTATCTCCTAACTGCATAAAACTCCGTGCGCACAGGGCGCACTACGAAACTATGCAAAGGCTTAGACGCATGAAGTCTTTGCGCATGTGGGCCGTCCCGGCCCATGTGCGATAATCTCATGGCCGTGCCGCTGTAAGCGGCACATGGCCAACTTTGCTATGCTTTTGCATAGCAAACAGGTCGTGACAAGCCGCACGAATTTTGATATACTGATATCCCCAACTTATCGAACGTGTGGAGGGATTCCCAGTGACTCTAAATCAACTGGAGTGTTTCATGGTGCTGGCACAGCGTCTCAATTTTACCCAGGCGGCAGACGACCTGTTCATGGCCCAGCCGGCTCTGAGCCGGCTGATTTCCGCATTGGAAAAAGAGCTGGACCTTCAGCTTTTCTACCGCAACTCCCGCAGCGTAGCCCTCACCCCGGCCGGCACAGTGTTTTTCAAAAAATGTCCGAAAATTCTGGACGAATACCGGGGCAGCGTGGTGGCCGCCCGGCTGGCCCAGGAGGGCTATCGCGGTTCCCTAACCCTGGGCATCATGCGGGACACCTTCGAACCAAAGCTGCCCACACTCTATCAGCGCTTTCGCACGGCCTATCCCCATGTCTCGCTGCTTATCCGTGGCTATAGCCACTCCAGCTTGCTGTCCGCGCTGGAGCGGGGAGAGGTGGACGCCATCCTGAACTATATGCCAATGCCCTCCGGGCAGGAGTCCCCCTCCATCCTGCTGCACAAAAACCACCAGTGCATCATCACCGCTTTGGACCACCCGCTGGCCTCTCGTGGCAGCATACGGATGGAAGAGGTGAAGGACGAGCCGTTTGTGGTCATGGCCCGCACCGCCTCCATTCCCGGCCATGATTTTATCTGGAAGACAGCGGCTGATGCAGGCTTCGCCCCCCATGTGGTGGCGGAGGCCACTCATGTGCCGGTTCTGCTCACCTTGGTTTCCTGCGGTATTGGAATCTCTACCCTCAGCGATGATATGGCCTGTCTCTGCCAGGGCAAGGTGGCTTTTATCCCCCTGCTGGGGGTTCCCTTTGCCAACGTCCGCCTGATGTGGAACGAGGACAACCAGAATCCCGCCCTGCCCCACCTGCTGGACGTATTCCGGTCCATCTGTTGAATACAGCGCAAGCAGCAGCGCCGCCGATCCGTTGGGATCGGCGGCGCTGCTTACTCTGGCCTCCATTTTCTGCGGCGTGTTACCGGGCCGCTTTCTCCTTCAGGACATACTCCATCAGAACCGGAATACACCGGTCGGTGTTCCGTTGCAGACAGACGCAGACCTCCTCGGCATCCCCCCTCCGGGCCGCCTCCAGCATGCCTTCAAAGTCCTCCACGTGGCTGCCGCGCTCGGTAAGGCAGTCGGCATAGATATACCGCAGCAGCAACTGCTGGCCCTGTATGGAGATCATATTCGCATCCAGCCGGCGATTGCCGCAGTGCGCGTAAAAGGTCCCCACAAAACGGTTAACCGCCATAACCTCGCTCTGCACATTCCTCGCCCGCCGGTACTCCTCCAGGTACTTTTCCAGCCCTGTCACGATTGCGGCCCGGTCGCCATGCGCCATGGCCAGGCGGATGGCCGCACAGTGGAGGGTCATGGCCAGCTGTTCAATCTCTGTGATGTCGTGCTGGTCCAAGTCCAGGATGTGGGCGCCCACGTTGTTCTCGTAGACCACCAGTCCCTCCTGCTGGAGCCTGTTTACCGCTTCCCGAATGGGGGTGCAGCTCACGCCCAGCTCATCTTGAAGCTCATTGACATTCAACTTGCTGCCCAAGGGACGCCGCAGCGTGATGATATCGCCGCGCAGCATTTCATACACCTGATCCACCAGGGAGCGCTTTTTGATCGCCGCCATGGTTTCGTCTCCTTCCATTTCATTTCTTGCAAGATATTATAACAGCGTCCGCTTTAAAAGACAAGCCCGGCCAGCGTTTTTCCCAAATCAATGCACTCAATTTTGACACTTTTTCCAAACCTGGTCCACCCCCCTTGCAATTTAAAAAAAGTGTGGTATTCTTAACTCATAAATCTTGCAATATACAAATTATATCTTGTTTGATTATGGGAGGTATCCATGGCACAGCAAGCCTCAGTATCCAGTCTACTGGATATGACTTCCAGCAGCAATGTTGTTTTCCTGGGCGAGGCGGGCAGCGGCAAAAGCGAGATTGCCCTTAATTTCGCCCAGGCATTGGCGGAACTGGGCGGCAAGCCCGTCCACTTCTTTGACCTGGACATGACCAAGCCCCTCTTCCGCTCCAGAGACCGGCGCGAGGCCCTGGAGGCGCTGGGGGTGGAGGTCCACTACGAAGCCCAGTTCATGGATGCCCCCACCCTGACCGGCGGCGTGCGGCAGCGGCTGAACGATCCGCACTGCTGCGCCGTGCTGGACGTGGGGGGCGACTACATCGGCGCCCGCTCCATTGGGGGATATGCCCCCCTGCTCAACCGGGACGGCACCACGGTGTATTACGTGATCAACCCCTTCCGCCCCTGGTCGGCCACTCTGGAGCACATTGACCAGGTGCTGGGGGAGACCCTGGGAGTCTCCCATGTGGAGCTGGCCCGGCTGCGGCTGGTGGGCAACCCCAACCTTGGGCCGGAGACCACCCCCGCCGACGTGGCGGAGGGCGCCCGGAGGCTCTGGGAGCTGGTGAGCCCCTACAAGCCGGTGGATTACCTGTGCGTCCGCCGGGAGCTGTGCGCCGCCCTGCCGGAGGGGCTGCCCTGCCCGGTGCTCCCCATCCGCCTGTGGCTGACCTATCCCTGGGCGACCGGGCCGGAGCCGGACGCACCGTAAGCCCCCTATTCAACAGTTTGCAAGATGCAATATGCAAGAAGGAGATGTCAGTATGGCAAAAGTGGAAATTGTGGCGGAGCGCTGCAAGAGCTGCGGCTACTGCGTGAAGTTCTGCCCCAAGCAGGTGCTGGAGATCGGCACAAGCGTCAACTCCAAGGGCTATGAGTACGTGGTGCCCGTGCGCCCGGAGGACTGCATCGGCTGCGCCATCTGCGGCCGCATGTGCCCGGACGGGGCCATCGAGATCTACAAGTAAGGGGAGGAAGGCAATATGTCACGCGTATTTATGAAGGGCTGCGAGGCCATCGCCGAGGCGGCCGTGCGGGCGGGCTGCCGGTTCTTTGCCGGCTATCCCATCACCCCGCAGAACGAGATTCCCGAGTATTTTTCCCGTCGCATGCCCGAGGTGGGCGGCGTGTTCGTCCAGGGCGAGTCGGAGGTGGCCTCGGTGAACATGGTGTACGGCGCCGCCTCCGCCGGCGTGCGGGCCATGACCTCCTCCTCCTCCCCCGGAATCGCCCTGAAGAGCGAGGGCATCTCCTACTGCGCCGCCGCCCGCATCCCCATGGTGTACGCCAACATCTCCCGGGGCGGCCCGGGCGTCGGCTCCATCCAGCCCGCCCAGATGGACTACTTCCAGGCCACCAAGGCCAGCGGCAACGGCGGCTTCCAGATGATGGTCTTCGCCCCCTCCACCGTCCAGGAGGCGGTGGACATGACCTACGCCGCCTTTGACTACGCCGACCGGGACCGCAACCCGGTGCTCATCCTGGCCGACGGCGTCATCGGCACCATGATGGAGCCGGTGGTGCTGCCCGGGATGAAGAGCGAGGAGGAGGTGGCCGCCCTCAAGGCGTCCAAGCAGGGCTGGGCCTGCGTGGGCCACAAGCTGGACTACGCCCACCGCGCCTGGATCCAGCCGGGCCACTGGCTGACCAGCGACATGCAGAAGGCCAACGAGGATGCCGCCGCCCTGTACGAGTCCTGGAAGAAGGATGTGCAGGTGGAGGAGTACCGGCTGGAGGATGCCGAGGTAGTGCTCACCGCCTACGGCATCTCCGCCCGCATCTGCAAGTCCGCGGTGGAGCTGCTCCGCGCCCAGGGCATCAAGGCCGGTCTGATCCGCCCCATCACCGTCCACCCCTTCCCCTATGCCTCCTACGACCACATCGACTACAGCAAGGTGAAGGCGGTGCTGGACGTGGAGATGTCCATCCCCGCCCAGTTCGTGGACGACGTGGCGGTGGCTGTGAAGGACCGCTGCCCCATCGAGACGTGCCTGTGCTCCGGCGGCAACATCATGAGCCGCGACAAGGTCCTTGCCGCGGTTAAGAAGATCATGGAGGGCAAGTAAGATGGAAAAGATCTACGGAAGAACAAAAACCATCCAGGAGGACAAGGTCTCCGGCTTCTGCCCCGGCTGTATGCACTCCACCGTCATCAAGCTCATCGGCGAGGTGCTGGAGGAGATGGAGCTGGTGGACCGCGCCGCCTGCGTCCTGGGCATCGGCTGCTGCGGCCTGCACATGGACTATATCGCCTACGACAACACCACCGCGCCCCACGGCCGCGCCTGCGCCGTGGCCACCGGTATGAAGCGCTCCAACCCGGACAGTCTGGTCTTCACCTACCAGGGCGACGGCGACTTCGCCTCCATCGGCCTGGCCGAGTCCATTTCCGCCGCCAACCGCGGGGAGAACATCACCGTCATCTTCATCAACAACGGCATCTACGGCATGACCGGCGGCCAGATGGCCCCCACCACCCTGGTTGGCATGAAGGCCTCCACCGCCCCCCACGGCCGCGATCCCAAGGAGCACGGCTATCCCATGCACATGTGTGAGATTCTCAACCAGCTCACCGCCCCCGCCTACCTGGTTCGCACCAGCTGCAACACCCCCGCCAACGTCAACAAGACCAAGCAGGCCATTCACAAGGCCTTCCAGAACCAGCTGGACGGCAAGGGCTTCTCCATGGTGGAGATCGTCACCAGCTGCCCCACCAACTGGGGCCTGGACCCCCTCAAGTCCCTGGAGTTCATCGAGGAAAAGATGCTGCCCGAGTTCCCGCTGGGCGTCATCCGCGACCGGTAAAGGAGGAGAGCACATGGAAACCAATCTCTGCGTGGCCGGCTTCGGCGGCCAGGGCGTCATGACCCTGGGCAAGTTCCTGGCGGACGCCACCTGTAATTCCACCGACAAGAACGTCACCTTCTTCCCCTCCTACGGCGCCGAGCAGCGCGGCGGCACCGCCAACTGCTTCGTGGTCATCTCCGACGAGGCCATCGGCGCCCCTCTGGGCGACGTGATGGACGATCTCATCGTCATGAACGGCCCCTCCCTCAAGAAGTTCATCGGCACCCTCAAGAGCGGCGGCACCCTGTTCATCAACAGCTCCATCGTCTCCGATGACATCGGCCGGGACGACGTGAAGCTGGTCAAGGCCCCCGTCACCGAGCTGGCCCTGGAGATGGGCAACGCCAAGGTGCTCAACGTCATCATGCTGGGCGTCTACGTGGGCTACACCGAGGTCATCGACCCCGCCATCGTCTGGCAGACCATCGAGCACAAGCTCTCCTCCAAGCCCAAGCTCCTGCCCCTCAACAAGCAGGCCTTTGAGAAGGGCCTGGAGCTGGGCCGCGCCCAGAAGCAGTAAGGAGGAATTCGGCATGGTATTTCACAATTTTGACGAGCTGATCGCCCACGTGAAGGGCCAGCCCAGCCGCGCCCGCATGGCCGTGGCCGCGGCGGGCGACGCCCACACCATCGAGGCCGTCCTGCGCGCCCGGGCCGAGGGGATTGTGACCCCCATCCTGGTGGGCGACAAGGCGGTGATCGACCAGGTGCTGGCGGAGCTGGGCGAGCACATCCCCGCGGAGGACATCCACGACGAGCCCGATCTGGCGGAGGCCGCCCGCAAGGCGGTGGCCCTGGTGCGGGCGGGTGAGGCCGACTTCCTGATGAAGGGCAAGCTGGACACCTCCGTGCTGCTCAAGGCCGTGGTGAATAAGGAGACCGGCCTGGGCAAGGGCGGCGTCATGAGCCACTTCACCGCCTTTGAAATCCCCACCTATCACAAGCTGCTGATGCCGGTGGACGGCGGCATGGTGACCTATCCCACCCTGGAGCAGAAGAAGGCCATCATCGAGAACACCGTGGGCGCCCTGCGGGCCATGGGCTACGACTGCCCCAAGGTGGGCGTGCTGGCCTGCGTGGAGAAGCTCAACCCCAAGATGCCCGAGACCGTGGAGGGCGACGCCCTGAAGCAGATGAACCAGCGGGGCGAGCTCACCGGCTGCGTGGTGGAGGGCCCCATCTCCTACGACTGCGCCGTCAGCCGCGAGATCGCCGCCTTCAAGGGCTTTGAAAGCCCCTGCGCCGGCGACTGCGACGTGCTGGTGGCCCCCAACATCCACGCCGGCAACATCATGGGCAAGATGCTCACCGTCACCTGCAAGGCCAAGATGGCCGGCTTCATCGTGGGCGCCCGGTGCCCCATCGTCATGACCAGCCGCGGCTCCTCCGCCGAGGAGAAGTACCTGTCCATCGTCATCTCCGCCGCGGCCGCCCGGAATCAGTAAGGAGGAACCCCAATGGAGCGACTTTTGATTCTCAACCCCGGCTCTACGTCCACCAAGCTGGCCGTCTTTGACGGGGAGGAGCCCCTGTTCGTGGAGTCCATCACCCACTCCGCCGAGGAGCTCGCCCCCTTCGACTGCGTGGCCGACCAGTATGAATTCCGCCGCGAGCTGGTGCTGGACTGCCTGAAGCGGCACAGCGTCCCGCTGGACTCCCTCACCGCCATCGTCTCCCGGGGCGGCCTGCTGACCCCCATCGAGGCGGGGGCCTACGAGGTCAACGACGACATGGTGTGGCAGCTCAAGAACAAGCCCCAGAACGAGCACGCCTCCAACGTGGGCGCGATGATCGCCCGTTCCATCAGCCTCCAGCTTGGCATCCCCGCCTATATCTACGATGGGGTCACGGTGGACGAGCTGCTGCCCATTAACAAGCTCACCGGCCTGCCCTCCATGCGCCGCAAGGGCATGGGCCACAACCTGAACACCCGCGCCGCGGCCCTGCGCTACGCCCGGGAGAACGGCAGGGACTACAAGGACATCACCGTCATCGTGGCCCACTTGGGCGGCGGCATCTCCGTCAACCTGCACCACAACGGGAAGATTGAGGACTTCATCAACGACGAGGAGGGTCCCTTCTCCCCTGAGCGGGCCGGCGGCCTGCCCATGTTCGACGTGATCAAGGAGTGCTTCAGCGGCCGGTACGACTACAAGGGCATGATGAAGCTGGTGAAGAACCAGGGCGGCCTGATGGCCCACCTGGGCACCACCGACAGCCGCGCGGTGGAGCAGATGATCCAGAGCGGCGACGCCCACGCCAAGCTGGTCTACGACGCCATGATCCTCAACATCGCCAAGAACATCGCCAAGTGCGCCCCCAACGTGTGCGGCAAGGTGGACGCCATCCTCCTCACCGGCGGCATCGCTTACTCCCAGTATGTCACCAGCGAGATTGAGAAGCGGGTCTCCTTCCTGGCCCCCGTGGTGGTCTACCCCGGCGAGGACGAGATGCGCTCCCTGGCCCTGGGCGGCCTGCGGGTGCTCCGCGGGCAGGAAACGGCCAAAATTTTTCATAAATCAGAGTCCGCTAACGGATAGAATGATTCGGACTGCTTCAATAGTGGAGCCGGATGCCGTACCATCGGTATCCGGCTCCATTTTTCTAAGAACGTCTCCTCCCATCTCTATCAGCCATCAGGCAGGGGACACCGCGAAAGATCCGCTGGTTTTCAGCTTCCTTTCAGCTTCGTTCTGTATTATGATCAGAAGGACACGTGGGACAAACGCAGGAGGGACAGCGTTGAAAATTTTGATTATAGAGGATGAACAGCTGCTGGCCGACTCCATCGCCGAGGTGCTGCGGCGGAAGGGCTTTGAGGCTGAGGCCGTCTATGACGGGGAGACCGGGGCGGAATACGCGGAGCTGGGCGTCTACGACCTGCTGATTCTGGACGTGATGATGCCCGGCCTGGACGGCTACACCGTGGCCCGGCAGGTACGCGCCAGGCATCTGGGCACCCCCATTCTGATGCTCACCGCCCGCTCCGGCCTGGAGGACCGCATCACCGGTCTGAACGCGGGGGCCGACTACTACCTCACCAAGCCTTTTGACACCCGGGAGCTGCTGGCCTGCGTCAACGCCCTGCTGCGCCGGCAGGGCGCCCAGGTCAATCAGCTCACCCTGGGCAATACATCTCTGGATCTGTCCACCGCCGCCCTCTCCTGCGGGGCGGACAGCATCCGGCTGTCCGCCAGGGAGTTCGACATCATGCGGCTGCTCCTCCAGGCGGGCGAGCGCAATTTGTCCAAGGCGGCCCTGCTGGAGCGGGTATGGGGGTACGACTCCGACGCGGTGGAAAACCATGTGGAGGTCTACGTCTGCTTTCTGCGGAAAAAGCTCGCCAGCATCGGCTCCAACATCCGCATCGAGTCCATCCGCCGGCTGGGCTACCACCTGGAGGTGAGCGGCGATGATTAAGCGGCTGCGCCTGAAGTTCATTGTCATCAACATGGGCATCGCCACCATCCTGCTCAGCGCCATACTGGGCCTGGTGTTCTACTTCACCAGCGCCAATCTGGAGACCGAGAGCATCCGTATGATGGAGCGCATCGCCAGCCAGCCCTTTCAAATGAACGCGCCGGGCGAGCTGGGGGAGGACGTGCGCCTGCCCTTCTTCACGCTGCAGCTCGGCCCCCACGGCGAGCTGCTGGACGCCAGCGGCGGCTACTACGACCTGTCCGACGACGCCTTTCTGGGCGGCCTGGCCCAGGCCGCCGCGGCCTCCCCCCGCCGCCTGGGGGTGCTGGAGGAGTATAACCTGCGCTATTACCGCTCCGACGCACCCATGAGCCGCTTCCTGGTGTTCGCGGACATCTCCAGTGAGCGGGCCACGCTGGACGGACTGCGCAGAACCTGCCTCCTGATCGGCGGTCTGAGCTTCCTGGCCTTCCTATGGGTCAGCGTTTTGCTCTCCAAGTGGGCGGTGCGCCCGGTGGAGCGGGCCTGGCAGCAGCAGCGGCAGTTCGTCGCGGCCGCCTCCCACGAGTTGAAAACCCCGCTGACCGTCATCATGACCAACGCGGAGCTGCTCCAGGACGAGGCGGACGAGGCCAGGCGGAGCACTTTTTCCAGCAGCATCCTCACCATGTCCCGGCAGATGCGCGCCCTGATCGAGCAGATGCTGGAGCTGGCCCGCACGGACAGCGCCGAATCCCACCTCGTGCTCCGGCCGGTGGATCTCAGCGGTCTGACCGCCCGGAGCCTCCTGCCCTTTGAGCCGCTGTTCTTTGAGCAGGGCCTCACCCTGATCTCCCAGGTGGACGAGGGGATCACCGTCAGCGGCGATGAGGAAGCGCTGCGGCGGGTGCTGGAGATTCTGCTGGACAACGCACAAAAGTACTCCAGCCCCGGCGGCGAGACCCAGGTAACTCTCCACCGGAGGGGGCGGAATCACTGTGCGCTGACGGTGGCCAACCAGGGGGAACCGATCCCGCCGGAGGCCCGCCGCCAGATCTTCCAGCGCTTTTACCGCGCTGATCCGGCCCGGAGCCGGAATGGCAGCTTCGGCCTGGGGCTGTCCATTGCCGAGGGCATTGTGGCCCAGCACCACGGAACCATTGACGTAACGTGTGCCGGAGGCTTTAACCGCTTCCGGGCGGAGCTGCCCTGCCAACAGGAGTAGCGGCGCCGGAGTAAGCCGCGTCCGGAAATCAGAGAATGAAATCAGAGATACAGGAGGCATGTGTATGAAATTTGCATTTTTGATCCTGGGGGACTTTTGCCCGGAGACCGACCGGGCGGCCATACACGGCGGAGCGGCGCAGATGCGCGGCGTCTCCACCCTGGAGGACGCCTGTGCGGCCGCGCGGGAGCTGCTGGAGCAGGGCGTCGGCTGCATCGAGCTGTGCGGCGCCTTCGGCCCGGACGGCGCGCGGAGGATCATCGAGGCCACCGGGAACCGGATTCCGGTGGGATATGTCACCCACCTGCCGGAGCAGGAGGCCGTCTACCGCGCCGCTTTCCCCAATGACTGACCGGAGCGGCGCTCCGAACGACCGCGCGAGGGTGCGGCCCTGCTGGGCCGCACCCCCTTTTTGTCCTCCGGGGAACCGGGCTTTCAGCGTCGTTTCAGCATTCCTCTTTATAATGACCTCAGGTGCCATGCACTCAAATGGAATCGAGGAGGTCAACCATGATCACAGTGGAACACCTGACAAAGTGTTATGGAGATTTCCTGGCGGTGGACGATCTCTCCTTTGAAATCGAGGAGGGGCATGTCTACGGCTTCCTGGGGCCAAACGGCGCAGGAAAGTCCACCACCATGAACATCATAACTGGCTGCCTGTCCGCCACAAGCGGGCGTGTGCGCATCGACGGGCACGACATTTTCGAGGAGCCCGGCGCGGCCAAGCGGCTCATCGGCTACCTGCCGGAGCAGCCACCCCTTTATCTGAACGAGACCCCGGTGGAATACCTGCGGTTCGTGGGCGAGGCCAAGGGGCTGCGGGGCGGGGCGCTGGAACGCCAGATCGCGGAGGTGGTGGAACAGACCAGGCTCACCGGCGTGCGCCACCGCTGCATCTCCGCGCTCTCCAAGGGCTACCGCCAGCGGGTAGGCATTGCCCAGGCGCTGCTGGGCAGCCCCAGAGTCATCATTCTGGATGAGCCCACGGTGGGGCTGGACCCCCTCCAGATCATTGAGATCCGGGAGCTCATCCGGCAGCTGGGCCAGACCCATACGGTTCTGTTCAGCTCCCACATCCTGTCCGAGGTGCAGACCATCTGCGATCAGATCCTCATGATCGCCCACGGGAAGCTGGCGGCCTTCGGCGCGCCCGACGAGCTGGAGAGCCGCCTGCTCACCCCCAACGAGATCACCCTGACCGCCGAGGGGACGGAGGAGCAGGTGCGCGCCCTTCTGGACGGCATCGGCGCCATCACCGGCCGGTCCATCACGGCGGAGGAGGGCGGTCTCGTCACCGCGCGCCTCAAAACCGGACGGGAGGCAAGCCTCCACGACGTCTCCCGCGCCCTCTTCTTCGCCTTTGCCGGGGCGGGGGTTCCCCTGCTGGAGATGGCGCTGAAGAAGGCCAATCTGGAGGATATCTTCATCGAGCTGACGGAACAGAGCGCGGAGGCCCCGGCCGCCGCGGAGGGAGAGGAGGGGCAGGCATGACCGCCGTATTGAAGCATGAGCTGAGAAGCTATTTTCACTCCCTGACCGCCTATGTGTTCGGCGCGTTCCTGCTGGCCTTCATCGGCATCGGCGCCATGCGCTACAACCTCCAGGCCGCGGTCAGCAACTTCGAGTATGTCCTCAGCTTCGCCAGCCTGGTCTTTGTGGTCATCGTGCCGGTGCTGACCATGCGTGTGCTGGCGGAGGAGCGCAGGCAGAAGACCGACCAACTGCTCTACTCCCTGCCCATCACCACCGTGCAGATCATCGCCGGGAAATATCTGGCCCTGCTGGTGCTGTACCTGATCCCCCTGGCCATCATCGCGGTCTATCCGCTGATCTTCGCCCAGTTCGGCGACGTGTACCTGCTCACCTCCTACGGCTCCATCCTGGCCTTTTTCCTGCTGGGCGCGGCCCTGATCGCCGTGGGGGTCTTTCTCTCCTCGCTGACCGACAACCAGGGGCTGGCCGCCGGCCTGGGCATCGCGGTCATCCTGCTGAACTACTACAGCGTCAGCCTCTCCGAGTATGTCTCCTCCACCCCGGTGGGGGCGCTGGCCGCCCTGCTGGTGCTCATTCTGGCGGCGGGTGCCGTGGTGCGCTATCTGACCCGAAACAGCAACCTGGCCTACGGCGTCTGTCTGGTGCTGCTGGCCGCGGTGGCGGCCCTGTACTTCGTGGACAGCACCGCCTTCGAGGGCCTGCTGCCCTCGGTCATGTCCGCCCTCTCCCTCTTTGAGCGGTTTTACACCTTTGTCAACGGCGTGTTCGACCTGACGGCCGTGTTCTACTACCTGACGGTGGCCGCCCTCTTCCTGTTCCTCTCGGTGCAGTCTTTGGAGAAAAGGAGGTACAACTGATGAAGAAGCGGCCGAATGCAACACCCTCCGGCCCGGCGGGGCACAGCCGCCAGGCCTTTCAGGGCGGAACCTACTCTCTGATGCTGACGGCGGCGGTGCTGGCGCTGCTCATCGTCCTCAATCTTCTGGTGAGCGCCCTGCCCACCAGCCTGACCCAGTACGACATCAGCGCCTCCAAGCTCTACTCCGTCACCAGCAACACCAAGGTGGTGGTCAACGCGCTGGAGCAGGACGTGACCATCTACTGGATCGTGCAGTCCGGCGAGGAGGACGCGGTGATCGAAAACCTCCTGGGCAAATACGAGAGCCTGTCCGACCACATTACCGTGGTCAAGAAAAACCCCGACGTCTACCCCACCTTCGCCGAGCAGTACACCGACGAGGCGGTGAAGAACAACAGCCTGGTGGTGGAGTGCGGGGAGCGCAGCCGGTTTATTTCCTACGACGATATCTATCTGTCCGAGCCGGACATGTACACCTACTCCTACAACACCTCCTTTGACGGCGAGGGCGCCATCACCTCGGCCATCGATTATGTGGTCAACGCCGAGCAGCCCCAGCTCTACCGGCTGGAGGGCCACGGCGAGAGCGAGCTGCCCTCCACCTTCCAGGATCAGCTGGAGAAGGCGAACATGGAGCTGCACGACCTCTCCCTGCTGACCGTGGACGCCATTCCTGAGGACGCCGCCTGCCTCCTCATCTACGCCCCCACCAGCGACATCTCCGGGGAGGAGCGGGATATGCTCGCCGACTATGTGACCGGCGGCGGCAAGCTGCTGGTCATGGCCGGCCCGGTGGATGGCGCCTCCCTGGACAACCTCTACAGCCTCCTGTCCGAGTACGGCGTGACGGCCAACGAGGGGATTGTGATCGAGTCCGACCGGGAGCACTACGCCTTCCAGGCGCCCTTCGCCCTCCTGCCTGACCTGGCCTCCAGCGCCATCACCGACTCCCTGATCGACGAGCGCTACTTCCCCATCCTGCCCCTCTCTCTGGGCCTCACCGTGGGGGAGGACACCAACGGCGCCACAGTCACCCCCCTGCTCACCACCTCGGACGCCTCCTACAGCAAGCTGGCCGGCTACGAGCTGGACACCTACGACAAGGAGGAGGGAGATCTGGACGGCCCCTTCACCCTGGCGGTCTCCGTGGAGGCCGGCAGCGGCCAGATGGTGTGGTTCTCCTCCTCCGCCTTCCTGGACGACAAGTATAACGCCCTTTCGTCGGGGGCCAACGTGAACCTGGGGATGAACGCCCTGTCCTCCCTGGTGGGGGAGAGCGAGGCCATGGCCATCCGCAGCAAGTCTCTGAACTACAACTACCTGACCATCAGCGCGTCCACCTCCTCCCTGCTGAAGGTGCTCATGATCGGCATCGTACCCCTGGCCTACCTGGGCGTCGGCATCGCCGTGGTCGTTAAGAGAAGGAGGATGCAGAATGAAGCGGTATAAGCGGCTCTATGTGGTGCTGGCGGTGCTTCTGGCGGCCTGTATCGCCACCTTTGCCCTCAGCCGGTACAAGGCCCAAAAGGAGCAGATCCAGACCAGCGGGGAGACCATCCTCTCCATCTCCGCCGACGAGGTGGAGGGCCTCTCCTGGGACTACGACGGGCAGACCCTGTCCTTCCACCGGGACGGAACCTGGAGCTACGACGACGACGCGGCCTTCCCGGTGGACGCCGAGCAGATGGACCTACTTCTGGAGCCCTTCGCGCCCTTCGGCGCAGCCTTCATCATCGAAAATGTGGACGATCTGGGCCAGTACGGCCTGGATAATCCGGTGTGCACCATCCGCATCACCGCTGGCGGGGAGACTCAGACGATCCAGCTGGGGGACTACAGCAAGATGGACGCCCAGCGGTATGTCTCCATCGGGGACGGAAACGTGTACCTGGCGGCCCACGACCCCCTGGACGAATTTGACGTGACCCTGGACGAGCTGATCGACCAGGACGACATTCCCGCCTTCGGCCATGTGTCGGAGCTGCGCTTCTCCGGCGCGGAGAACTACGCCGTCTCCTATCAGGAGGACGGCGGCAACACCTACCGGGAGGACGATGTGTACTTCACCGAGCGGGACGGGGAGCAAGTCCCGCTGGATCCCGACCGGGTGGAGGACTATCTCCAGGCCATCCAGTCCCTGTCGCTGACGGACTGCGTGACCTACAGCGCCAACGACAACGATCTCCAGTCCTGCGGCCTGGACAGCCCCGAGCTGACCATCGAGGTCGCCTACGACGGAGAGGACGGGACCTCCGGCACCTTTACGCTGAACGTCAGCCGCGATCCGGACGAGCGGGCGGCGGAGGCCCCCGCCGACGGGGAGAGCGAGGAGGAGATCACCGCCTACGCCCGGGTGGGCCAGTCCAAGCTGCTCTATCAGATCACCGGCGCGGAGTACGAGGCGCTGATGGCCGCCTCCTATGACGCTCTCCGGCACCAGGAGGTGCTGCCCGCCGCGCTGGAGGATATCAGCCAGGTGGACGTGACCCTGGAGGGCGAGACCTACACCCTCACCGCGGCGGACGGTGCGGACGGGCCGGCCTTCGCCTATCAGGGCGAGACGCTGGAGAACACCGATTTTCAGAGCGCCCTCCAGGCCCTGACCGCCGTGTCCTTCACCGATGAGGCCCCCACGGGCAAGGAGGAGATCACCCTGACCCTCCATCTGGAGGGGGAGGGCTCCCCCTCCGTCCAGATCGCCCTCTACCGCTTTGACGGGGAGAACTGCCTGGCCACGGTGGATGGCAAACCGCTGTGTCTGGTGGAGCGGAGCGCGGCGGTGGCGCTCATTGAGGCGGTTCACGCCATTGTGCTCAACTGAACGCCATATAGAAAAGAGGCCCCGGAATCCCTTGGGATTCCGGGGCCTCTCAGCTTCTTGTCAAATTCTTGTCAAACGAATTGTCTGCTCCTGCGCGGACGGCCCGAGCCGGCGAGCTGTCCCTGCGGCTTACACCCCGGCTTCGCCCGCCACGGCCAGCGCCGCGGCCTTGATGGTGGCCACCGCTGCGGCGATACCCATGTGGCTGTTCACGCACAGATCGTATTCCCGGCTCTGGCCCCACTTGCCGGTGGCAAAGTAGTTATAGTAGGAGGCGCGGGCCTTGTCCTGGCGGAGCACATAGGCCTCCAGGTTGGGCTCCTGGACGCCGTACTCCTCTCGGGCGCGGCGCACCCGCTCGTCCAGCGGCGCGTGCACAAAGACGCTCAGCCGCCTGGGGTCGTCCCGCAGGATATAGTCGGCGCACCGGCCCACGATGACACAGGACTCCCGGGCCGCCGCCTCCTTGATGACCTTGGCCTGGGCAATGAACACCTGGTCGGGCACCGACGGAGTCTGTACCGCGGTGTAGAGGTCGTACAGGAAGCTGTTGGTGGGGCGCTGATGCTCGGAATCCCGGATGAAATTCTCCGAGAATCCGGTCTTCCTGGCCACCGCCGTGATGAGCTCCTTGTCGTAGAAGGTGATACCCAGCTCCTCCGACAACTGCTTGGCGATGAGCCGCCCGCCGGAACCGTACTCCCGGCCGATGGTGATGACAACGTGCTTCATAAGGACACCTCCTATCCTGATTTTATTATAATACAAACCGGCCGGTTCGTCAAAGCGGATTTTACCAGGAGTACTGCCCGCCCTCGGCGGAATACCGTGAGGGGAGGACGGTGGCAATGGAGATGCCGTCGATGTCGCCGCTCTCCCACATCTGCACCAGATCCGGCGCCTCAGCGTACACCAGCGCGCCGCACACCTGGATGCCGTGCTCTTCCACGTAGTCCAGCACGGCGGAGAAATCCTGCCCCCAGGCCAGGGCGTCCTCCGCCTCCTGCCGGCCAGCGGCGAAGGACAGCAGGCTCAGGAAGTGCTGCTCGTAGAGCTGCCCACTGGGAACGCTCCCCTCCCGATACATCTGGTAAAAGCTGAACATGGGGTAGTCCTCCCCGCTGGGGGCGATGCTGTTGATGGGCGCGCCGCGCATGGTGAAGCCAACAAAGCCGGGCAGCCGTTCCTCGTCGCTGCGCACCCCCGCCCACAGAAAGGTAAACCCCTCCTTCCAGTTATACCGCTTCTCCAGCGCAAAGAGTTCTTCTGGGCTTAGATCCCTTGGGAAATGAACCCAGGCGGCCACGTAGGAGGTGGCGGGCAGCTCCGCCAGATAATCCGCCGCGGGCTGGCCGGTACTGCTGGTTTCCCGGCTGGCGCCCGACATGCTGTCTATGGTGGCCAGTGCGTAATTGCTGCCGGAGGAGCGCACCCAGCCGCCATCCTTCGAGGCGTCCAGAGTGCCGGTGATCTGCTCTGTCTCCCCGGCAAGCCAATCCTGAAGCTCATAGGTGAGGGTGTAGCGGCCAAAGCCCTCCGGCTGGGCGGTGACGCTGTTCACGGTGTCCCCCGGGGCGATCAGGCTGTACAGGGCGGTGAGATCCAGGGTAATGGCGTCGTATTCAGGGTCCGGCTCCCCCTCGATGCCCGTCCCGAACCCCTTCTCGTTTGGCTGATAGTACAGGGAGGACACCAGGGGGCTGACCACAAAGCGCACCCCCAGCAGGGCGGCCAGCACGATGCAGGCCGCCCACACCGCCGTCCGCCGCAGGCGGCGGTTTACCTTCTTCTGAATGTGCCGTACCTCTCCGGCGGGGGCCTGCGTCTCCGCCGCCCCCAGCGCGTCCTCCACCTGCTCGGCCAGGTAGTCGGCAATGGCCTCGCTCTTCTCCAGCTCGGCCTCCACCAGGGCCCGCTCCTCCTCGCTGGCCTGCCCGGCCCGGTATTTGTCCAGCAGTTCCCGAAATGTCATATCTGTCCCTCCAATCTGCTCTTCAGCTTCTTCCGCGCCCGGCACAGCAGGGTGCGGGCCGCTCCGGGGGTGAGTCCCATGGCCTCCCCCGCCTCCTTCAGGGAGAGCCCTCCATAATAGTGGAGGGTGACGATCTCCCGATCCACCGGGGAGAGGGCCTGCACCGCCCGGTAGACGGCCCGGCGCCGCTCCTCCTGGAGCAGCTCCTCCAGCACGTCTCCCTCCGCCGCCAGCTCGGGGCCTGGCGGCTCCGGGGCCAGGCGGCGGCTGCGCCGCACCTGATCCAGCCACAGGTTGCGGCACACCTTATACAGCCAGCTCCGCCACCCGGCGTCCGCCCCGTCCAGGGCCAGCAGGGCGCGGCAAAAGGCCTCCGCGGTCAGATCCTGGGCCTGGGCCTCGTTCTGGCACAGGGAATAGGCGTAGAGATACAGCTCTCCGGCATAGCGCCGGTACAGCTCCTCCAGCGTGCGCGGCTCCACTCCGCTCCCCCCTTTCTGTCTATTCAACGTCTCAGCCGAAAAAAGGTTACACTTTCTCCGGCATCTTGCATCACTCAATTCATTTTTTGCAGAACAGCCCAATTCCCCGGTGGCTTTCCCGTCATTTTTGCAATTTTATTTTTTTCTCTTGCATTTTTAGGGAAAACAGATTATAATAGCTCCATCGTGGAAGCGCGGGGCCTCTCCCCCGCGTTCATCGCTCAAATTCGGCCGCCTGCCGGGCAGGCGCCACGCAAAGGGGTTTGGCAATATGGCATTTACCTTTACCAATTCGTATCTCCAGGGTGTCTATGAAGATGTCTGCAAAAAGAATGCCCACGAGCCGGAGTTCCTCCAGGCCGTCGGCGAGGTGCTGGAGTCCCTCCAGCCCGTGGTGGAGCAGAACCAGCGGCTGGCCAAGTCCGGCGTCATTGACCGGATCGTGGAGCCGGAGCGCAGCCTGCTGTTCCGCATCTCCTGGGTGGACGACCACGGCCAGGTGCAGGTCAACCGCGGCTACCGGGTGCAGTTCTCCACCGCCATCGGCCCCTCCAAGGGCGGCCTGCGGTTCCACCCCTCCGTCAACCTGTCCATCATCAAGTTCCTGGGCTTCGAGCAGGTCTTCAAGAACTCCCTGACCGGCCTGCCCATGGGCGGCGGCAAGGGCGGCGCGGACTTCGATCCCAAGGGCAAGAGCGACAACGAGGTCATGCGCTTCTGCCAGTCCTTCATGACCGAGCTGCAGCGCCACATCGGCCCCGACACCGACGTGCCCGCCGGCGACATCGGCGTGGGCGCCCGGGAGATCGGCTATATGTTCGGCCAGTACAAGCGCATCCGCAACGAGTTCAACGGCGTGCTCACCGGCAAGGGCCTGAGCTACGGCGGCTCCCTGGCCCGCACCGAGGCCACCGGCTACGGCCTGTGCTACTTCGCCGACGAGATGCTCAAGGCCGCCGGCAAGTCCTTCCAGGGCCAGAGCGTGGTGATCTCCGGCTCCGGCAACGTGGCCATCTACGCCAACCAGAAGGCCACCGAGCTAGGCGCCAAGGTCATCGCCATGAGCGATTCCAACGGCTATATTGTAGATGAAAACGGCATTGACTACAAGGTGATCCAGGAGATCAAGGAGGTCAAGCGCGCCCGCATCAAGACCTACCTGGACTATGTGCCCACCGCCAAGTATTTCGAGGGCTGCCAGGGCATCTGGGGCGTCCCCTGCGGCATCGCCCTCCCCTGCGCCACCCAGAACGAGCTGCCCCTGGAGGGAGCCAAGGCCCTGGTGGAGCACGGCTGCTTCGCCGTGGCCGAGGGCGCCAACATGCCCTCCACCCCCGAGGCGGTGGCCTGGTTCCAGGAGCACGGCGTTCTCTTCGCCCCCGCCAAGGCGTCCAACGCCGGCGGCGTGGCCACCTCCGGCCTGGAGATGAGCCAGAACTCCATGCGCCTGAGCTGGAGCTTCGAGGAGGTTGACCAGAAGCTGCACACCATCATGCGCAACATCTACCACAACGCCGCCAACGCCGCCGCCGAGTACGGCATGGAGGGCAATCTGGTGGCCGGCGCCAACATCGCGGGCTTCATGAAGGTGGCCGACGCGATGATCTGGCAGGGCGTCAGCTACTGAGCCGGAGATACAGCGGCAGAAGGTCGAAACATGAAAAAGCAGGTGTCCCGGCGGGACACCTGCTTTTTTACATCCAACCACAGCAAAACCGTTTGTCTGGCTCCATCAATTCCCTTACCCAATCATAAACCTTTTTATCTCCATTAACAGTCTGAATTCCTGCTATACAACAAACCATCTGCTCGAAGTCAACTTTATCTATTACAATTTGTTCGTATAACTCCATAAATCCCTCTAATGACTCTCCCTCCAATTTGGCGGCAAGTTTTACACGTTGACATGCATCACGCGCTTCTTCTCCCATACCAGTGTCAACCATGAAATTTTCTTGCAGAGCCATTTCAGGTCGATCAAAAGGAATATTACCCTCTAAAATTTTTTCGGCTAGTGCCTGATTATACTCAAAAGACTTTCTGCACCGTGCTAATCCGTCTTTGTATAATTCCATTTTGCACTCCTGGAACGCAATTCCAAATCCATAATTCCAGTTAGTCAGAATGTCACACAAAGTTTCCTCCATTACACAATCCAGACGGTATGCTGGGCATCTTTGCATCATTGTACATCTGTACTCGTCTAGTAGTCTGCTGAATGCACTGGTCTCCATACCATCACTCCTCATATGTAGATGATAGATTAGATAATGCATATTCAATACATTGATTTACAATTCTATTAAAAGAAACCCCTGTACGTTCGCTCTCCAGAGAAATTCGTTCAAACAATTCGGGTTTAAAGCGGATTGTCCGATTGATGGATGAGATTTTTTCTCCACTCTTTTTTATAATAAAATCTCCCATACCATCACCCCAAATCGTTTGTTTCATTATAATTATTAACCAATTACAATGTAATGTGCATAAATGCAACTATATTTGAGTTACATTATTGCAATTTCATAAAATACATAGATTTTTTCGGAACATATAGACTTTCATCTTGCTTATTGTGTAATATATACTTGACCATTTTATTCTATAATACATTTACTTATAAAATATGGTAAATCCGACCTATCATAATAATGTCGCTATTGATACTCTCCTAAGCCATGTAGGGGCCGATGCCCACATCGGCCCGCCTTATGCCGGACTGGCGCATCTTCCACATGACCCCTTTTGGTATCTGTTTTCTTGTCCTGCCTCCGGCGGGCCCCTTTCTGGACGGCCAGAAAGGGGCCAAAGAGCCGGTTAAGGCGGGGGATGCCGATTTCCCCCGCCTTAACAATCCACCCCTTGAAACGGCCAAGAAGGGGGAATTGCGATTCCCCCTTCTTGGAACTTCCCCCAAGTCGTTCTATCGGTAGCTTTCCGGCGGCGGGGGCTTACTCCGTAACACCCCCGCCGCTCCGGCCTATATGGAAAGGTTGGCCCTAGAACTGCAAGGGCGGTATAAAACCGGTGCGCTGGATTGCCGCACCCATTCCCCCAACTTCAACAGAGAGGTAACACCATGATCCAAATTCAAAACATTCCCCTGCCCATCGGCGGCGGAGAGGAGCAGCTCCGCAAGCGGGCCGCCAGACTCCTGGGGCTGAACCCCGGCCAGCTCCGCTCCCTCACCCTGGCCCGGCAGTCCATCGACGCCCGCAAAAAATCCGACGTGCACTATGTCTGCACCGTCCATGTGGAGGTGGACAACGAGGCCCGGATCATGGCCCGCTGCCGGGACAAAAACGTGAGCCTCCATGCAGAGCGGCCTTACGCCTTTCCGCCGGTACGGCGGACCTCCCCCCTGCCGCCGGTGGTGGTAGGCATGGGCCCCGCCGGGCTGTTCGCCGCCCTCTTTTTAGCCCGGAACGGGGTCATCCCCATTGTGCTGGAGCGGGGCCGTCCGGTGGAGGAGCGGACGGCGGACGTGGAGCGCTTCTGGGCCACGGGGGTGCTGGACACCACCTCCAATGTGCAGTTCGGCGAGGGGGGCGCGGGCACCTTCTCCGACGGCAAGCTGACCACCGGCACCCACGATCCCCGCATCTCCACGGTCTTCCGGGCGCTGGTGGAGGCGGGCGCCCCGGCGGACATCCTCTACCAGCACAAGCCCCACATCGGCACCGACATTCTCCGGGACGTGGTGCGCAATGTGCGGCGGGAGCTGCTGGCCCTGGGGTGCGACGTGCGCTTCGGGCACCGGCTGGCGGGCCTGGACGTGCGGGACGGCGCCCTGCGGGCCGTTGCGGTGGACGGCCCCGGCGGCCGGTACGACCTGCCCTGCGACGCGCTGGTGCTCTCCCCCGGCCACTCCGCCCGCGACACCTTCCAGATGCTGCTGGATACCGGGGTGCCCATGGCCCCCAAGCCCTTCGCCATCGGGGTACGCATTGAGCATGCGCAGGCCACCCTGTCGGAGGCCCAGTTTGGCCCGGCATGGGAGCGGCTGCCCGCGGCGGACTACAAGCTGGCCTGCCATCTGCCCACGGGCCGCAGCGCCTTCACCTTCTGCGTCTGTCCCGGCGGGCAGGTGGTGGCCGCCGCCTCGGAGGAGGGGCGGCTGGTGACCAACGGCATGAGCTGCCGCGCCCGGGACGGGGCCAACATCAACGGCGGCTTCCTGGTGGGGGTGTCCCCCGCCGACTTTGGCTCGGAGCACCCCCTGGCGGGGGTAGAATTCCAGCGCCGCTGGGAGGCGGCGGCCTACACCCTGGGCGGCGGCGGCTTCCGCGCCCCGGCCCAGACGGTGGCCGACTTCCTGGCCCGGCGGCCCTCCACGGCCCTGGGGCGCATCACCCCCACCTACCGCCCCGGCGTCACCCCGGCGGAGCTGGACCGCTGCCTGCCCGGCTGCGTGGCCGACACCCTGCGGGGTGCCCTCCCCCTCTTCGACCGCAAGCTCCGCGGCTTTGCCGCGCCGGAGGCGGTGCTCACCGGTGTGGAGAGCCGCTCCTCCTCTCCGGTGCGCATCCTCCGTGGGGAGGACTTTCAGTCCCCCATCCGGGGCCTCTACCCCTGCGGCGAGGGGGCTGGGTACGCAGGCGGGATTACCAGCGCAGCCGTGGACGGCATCCGGGTCGCCGAGGCCGTTGCCGCCGGTTAGCCCCCTGCCGGGGACAAGGCGGGGCGGCGCTTGCGCCGTACAAGCGTTTTCGCCGCCGGCGAAAACCTTGGCGCAGGCGGAATTCACTTCCGCCGAGCATGTTTCAGCTCCTTGCGGGAACCCATTCGCCCCCTGGCGAATGGGAGGCCGGGTACGCAGGCGGGATTACCAGCGCAGCCGTGGACGGCATCCGGGTCGCCGAGGCCATGGCTTCCAAATAAGCATATTTTTTACATAAAAACCCCATTTTGGCGCATAATAACGCCAGAATGGGGATTATTATGGTCTTTCACAATTTCGTATGATACTGTAAAAGTCCAATTCTGTCGAAAAGTGAGGGATTTTGAAGCGATGGCTCGAAAAAAAGTAGAAACTAATATTTCTTTTGACGAAATGCGACAGAAATACTATGTCTGCATGGATTACGGCCTGGATGAAACCGGCAAGCGAGTGAAGAAGTACAAGACCTACCCCACGCTGGCCCAGGCCCGCCGGGGCCTGCGCGATTTTCAGACGGAACAGGACACCCACCAGACCGTGGCCCCCCGCTCCATGACCTTGGATCAGTGGCTGGAATACTGGATGGAGGAGGTCATTCAGCCCAACCGAGCCGCCACCACCATCTACGGCTACCGCAAGATCATCGACAACCACCTGTCCGACGCGCTGGGCTCCGTCCCCATCCAAAAGCTGACGCCCCAGCATCTCCAGCAATACTATTCCATGCTCATGCGGGACAAGGGCCTGTCGGCCAATACGGTACGGCGGCACCACGATCTGCTCTCCTGCGCCCTGCACATGGCGCTCCGGCAGGACATCATTCTCCGCTGTCCCACAGAGCGGGTGGAGCCGCCCCGGGTCATCCCCCATGAGGCCCGATTCTACACCCCGGCGGAACTCAAGCGGCTGTTCGGCCTGGTGGAGGGCCACTGGCTGGAGCTGATCGTCAAGCTGGCGGGCAGCCTGGGCCTGCGTCGGGAGGAGATCTGCGGCCTGCGGTGGAGCAGCGTGGACTTCGAGCTGCGCAAGCTCCACATCAAGGAGGCCCGCACCGCCGCCGGGGCGGAGATCGTGCAGAAGGAGACCAAGAACCGCTCCTCCAACCGCATCCTCCACATGAGCGACGATCTCTACCGCCTGCTGCGGCGGGAACGCGCCCGGCAGGCCGAGCGCAAGCTGGCCCTGGGAGACGCCTGGCCGGACACCGGCATGGTGGCGGTGGACGCCAAGGGCAACCCCTACTCCCCCAACGCCGTATCCCTGGCCTTCACCCGCTTCATTCAGGCCCACCACCTGCCCAAAATCACCCTCCACGGCCTGCGCCACACCTTCGCCACCGTGGCCTCCGCCCAGGGCGCGCCCCTGTTCGACATCGGCAAGGCCCTGGGCCACTCCACCCCCGCCACCACGGGCAAGATCTACACCCACCTGCTGGATCAGAACCACACCGCCACCCTGGACCGGGTGGCAAATGCGCTGAAATAATGCCGGGGGCGCGGACGTTTTTCGTCCGCGCCCCTGGCGCTTTTCCGAAAAAAATGGTACAATCCATGCAATCATCCGCCCTTCTCAGGTGTGTATAGGGCAGAAAGGAGCGAGAGCCATGGCCGACCAGCTCCGGGGGGACGCCCTCTTTTCCTACGCCGTGGAACACTATCTGGACACCGTATACCGCGCGGCCTTCCACGCCGCCCCCTCGCCCCAGGACGCCGAGGACGTGGCCCAGGAGGTCTTTGAGGCCCTGCTCCGCAGCGGCAAGCGCTTCCGGGAGCCCGAACACCTGCGGGCCTGGCTGCTGCGGGTCACCGTCAACAAGTGCAAAAACCTCTACCGGGCCAAGCGCCGGACGGAGGTGCCCCTGACAGAGGCCATTCCCGCCCCGGAGGCGGCGGAGCCCTCCGTCCTGGACGAGGTGCGCGCCCTGCCCGCGCCCTACCGCAGTACCCTCTACCTCCACTACTTTGAGGGCTATACCGCCGCGGAGATCGGGAGGATACTGGGCGCCAAGCGGAACACGGTGCTCTCCTGGCTGGCCCGGGGGCGGCAGGCCCTGCGGGAGCGGATGATCGGAGGCTTTGACGATGCATAAATCAGACTATCTGGCCCAGGTGGAGGCCCTTCGCGCCTCCCCGGAGCTGCGGGCCCGGGTGGCCGGGCTGGCCGGGACGCCCGCCCGCCGCCGGAGACTCCGCCCCTGGATGGGGGTGTGCGCCTGCTTGGCCGTCCTGCTGCTGGGGGGAACCCTGCTGCTGCCCCGGCTGGGGGGCAGCTCCGCCGGCGGAGGCGGCCACGCCGGGGGGAGCATCTTCCAGTCCTACGCCGGACCGGTCTTTCCCCTGACCACCCTGGAGGACGCCGGGCTCACCGCCCGCCGCACCATCACACTGGACTTCGCCCCCTGGGGCGACGGGCACACCACCGACATCGACGTCACCGACTCCTATGTGCTCACCAACCCCACCGACACCGACCAGAGCGTCACCCTGGTCTATCCCTTTTCCGGCAGCTTCTACGCCCTCTATCCCCCCACCCTGACGGCGGACGGCGCGGCGCTGGACGCCGTCATCCGCCCCGGCGTGGGCGGGAGCCAGAGTCTGGAGTCCTGGGAGGAGTACGCCGCCCTGGTGGAGGGGAACGATCTGGCGGCGGCCCACGCCGAGATCCCCGCCCTGGACACGCCGGTGACGGTCTACGCCTTCACCGACCTCACCCGGCCGGAGAGCGACGCCGCGGCCCCCACCCTGGCGGTGACCTGCCCCTGGTCGGAGGACGCCCCCGCCGTGCTGACTTACGGCTTTCACGGCAGCTCCATTGACCGGGAGGCGGGTTGGGCCCGGCGCAGCTTCTCCCTGCCCGAGCCGGACTCCCCCCACGCCCAGGAACCCCGCCTGCTCATCGCGGTAGGCGGCGCTCTGGAGGGCTACACCCTCCAGGGCTATCGGGACGGGGGCTGCGACCCCGGCGGGGAGCTGGACGGAGTGAGCGCCGCCGTCACCCGGTACGAGTCCACTCTGAGGGAAGTGCTGAACGCCCTCTGTCCCTCCCCGGATACCCTGGCCCACAAGTACGGCGGCGAGACGGACGCCGCGTCCCTCTCCAGGGAGGTATTTTTTGACACCCTTTGCCGGGGCTTGGGCACGGCGGTGCCGGCAGACATGACCATGCTGGAGGATGTGTTCTCCTGGGTCAACATACAGGAGCGCATCTTCTATACGGAGGCCGCCCTCACGATTCCCGCCGGGGAAAGCGTCCAGGTGGAGGCCGCCCTGCCCAAGGAGGCCAGCTTTGACTTCGCCTGCGCCCACACGGAGAACCGGGGCATTTACGGCTATGATCTGGTAACGCGGCTGGGTTCCGCCCTCTCCTTCACACGCCAGACCGCCGCGCTGGCCCACACGGAGCAGATTGCCATCGTCCGTCAGAACTTCGGCTTCGATCTGGCGGCGGGACTTACTTCCGTGCCGCTGGCCCCGGACCAGGAGCACTACTATCTGGAGGTGCGCCGGATCAAATAAAGAGGAATCCCCCGGCACCGCCGGGGGATTCCTCTTTATGTTCTTTACGCCAGCTTCCGGTTGGGTCGCATGAAGAGCCACTCGGACACGCCCTTGCGAATCACATCGTGCAACAGGCACTTGGGCTGGAAGCCCAGGAACTGATAGAGCCGCTTGGCCCCCGTATTGAACTGGCTGGTCATGATGAACATATTGGGATAGTTCTTTTCCTCCATAACCCCGATGAAAATTTTGACCAGATCCGTGCCGATGCCCTGGCCCCGGTACTTCTTTTTCACACCCAGCAGATTCAGATAGGGCAGGCCGGCCAGGCCGTTCCGGGTCATATACATGACGCCCACGGCCTCGTCCCCAGGGCTCATGGCTACATAGAGATCGCCGTCCGCCATCGCACGGAGCAGGTTCTCATTCAGGCTGTCCCCCTCGGCGAAGTAGGCGTCGTACAGCTTGGAGCCATAAAAGACCTCCCGATACTCCTCGAGCCGCTCAGGCACGCCCTTTACCAGCGTAAACTTCATCTCCGCACACACTTCTTTCGGATGGATTTGAGGTCACCGCTCCGCAAGCGGCGCATAATCCGCGTGGGTTCCCACATACTTGTAGGCCGGGCGGATGATTTTGCCCATGTTGATGAGCTCCTCGATACGGTGGGCGCTCCATCCGGCCACCCGGGCCATGGCAAAGAGGGGGGTATAGAGCTCCAGGGGCAGATCCAGCATGTGGTAGACAAAACCGGAATAAAAGTCCACATTGGCGGATACGCCCTTATACATCTTCCGCTCCCCGGCGATGATCTCGGGGCCCAGCCGCTCCACCAGGGAGTACAACTCATACTCCTCCGTACGGCCCTTCTCCCGGGACAGCTTCTCCACAAAGGAGTGGAGCAGGTTGGCACGGGGGTCGGAGAGAGAGTAGACCGCGTGACCCATACCGTAAATGAGGCCAGCTCTGTCAAATGCCTGCTTGTCCAGCAGGGCCTGGAGGTAATGGCGCACCTCGTCCTCGTCCTTCCAGTCCTTCACCTGCTCTTTCATGTCCTCAAACATTCGAATGACCTTGATGTTGGCGCCGCCGTGCTTGGGCCCCTTCAGTGAGGCCAGGGCGGCCGCCATACAGGAGTAGGTGTCCGTCCCGGAGGAGGTGACCACATGGGTGGTAAAGGTAGAGTTATTGCCGCCGCCGTGTTCGGCATGAAGGGTAAGGCAGATGTCCAGCACGTGGGCCTCCCAGAAGGAGTAGGAGGAGTCAGGCCGCAGCAGGGAGAGGATGTTCTCCGCCGTGGACAGCTCCGGCTGGGGGGCGTGTATGTAAAGGCTGTTCCCGCTCTTGTAGGTGTAGGCCTGGTAGCCGTAGACGCTGAGTACCGGGAACAGGGCGATGAGCTGGAGACACTGGCGCATGACGTTGGGCAGGGAGATATCGTCGCACCGCTCGTCATAGGAGGCCAAGTTCAGCACGCTGCGGGCTAGGGAATTCATAATATCCTGGCTGGGCGCCTTCAGAATGACATCCCGCACGAAGTTGCCGGGCAGGGTACGGTAGTAGGCCAGCTGGTTTTTAAAGCTCTCCAGCTCCGCCGCGTTGGGCAGGCGGCCCAGCAGGAGCAGATAGGCGGTCTCCTCAAAGCCGAACCGCCCCTCCTTCAGCGCCCCCGCCACCAGCTTCTCTACATCGATGCCGCGGTAGTAGAGCTTGCCGTCGCAGGGGATCTCCTGCCCGTCCACCATTTTTTTGGCGATGATGTCGGAGATCTCGGTCAGGCCCGCCAGAACGCCCTTGCCGTTGAGGTCGCGGAGGCCGCGCTTGACGTCGTACTTCACATAGTCCCCCGCGTCAATGCTGCTGTTTTGCAGGGACTGGGCCGCCAGCGCTTCAATCTCAGGGGTGATATCGCAGTAGTTTGGATTGCTCGCCATAGAAAACCTCCATTCTTCCGCTCTGCCTTGCGTACCGCAGAACGCCTTTGTGAAATGTGCATCTCTCCAATATAATCAAGTATAACATGTAATTGTTACCAGAATATGAATCCACACATAAAGTTTGATTCAAAAAACGGTGGACATGGTCCACCGTTTCTTCAGAAGAGATCCCGTTTTTTCAGGATAATAGCCACCACCAGGATCACCACGCCGGACAGGGCCAGCGGGAACCACCAGAACTGGTCCAGGGGCAGATTGGCTACGTTCATCCCGTAGAAACTGAAGAAGATATTTGGGATGGTCAGCAGGATGGTGATGGAGGTCAGCACCTTCATGATCACGTTCAGATTGTTGGAGATGACGGAGGCGAAAGCGTCCATCATGCCAGAGATGATGGAGGAGTAGATGTTAGCCATCTCGATGGCCTGGCGCACCTCAATGAGCACGTCCTCCAGCAGGTCGTGGTCCTCTTCATATAGGGTGATGATGCGGCCCCGGAGAATCTTTTCCAGGGTCACCTCATTGGCCTTGAGCGAGGTGTTGAAGTAGACCAGTGACTTTTCCAGATCCAGGAGCTGAATGAGCTCCTTGTTTCGCTGGGACTTGTAGAGCTGCCGCTCCATGTAGTTGTAGATCTTGTCAATCTGCTTCAGATACTGAAGGAAGCGTTTGGCAACCTGCAACAGCATATAGAGAATGAAGCTGGTGCGCTTCTGGGTTTCGGCAAACCGCACCAGTCCGTCCTGAAAATCCTTCAGAATGGAGGTCTCCTTCAGGCAGACGGTGATGATGTGCTTGTCGGTGACGATGATGCCCAGGGGCAGAGTGGAGTACACCACCGCGTCATCCTTCTCCACAGCGGGCACGTCGATGATGATGAGGGTCTGTCCGTCCTCGGTGTCGATCCGGGAGGTCTCCTCCTCGTCCAGGGCGGCCCGGAGGAAGGAGGGCTCCACGCCCAACGTCACCGCTACGGTGTTCAGCTCGTCCTCGCTGGGATAGGTCAGGTTCACCCAGCAGCCGTCCTGCACGGAATCCAGCCGGGTCATTTTTCCTTGAATCGTTTTAAAAATAGAGAGCAACGATCTCACGCCTTTCTCGGCGCGGGCCCCTCAAAAGGGTATAAAAATCCCCGCACGCATTTGTCTTTGCCGCCTGTGCGGAAAATATCCTTCCTGCACAGGCCAAGCGGCGACACGGCGTGCGGGTCTACCGGACGGGCCGGTCAGCCGCAGAGCCAATGCGCCGCGCTCCATATGGGACATTCTCGACTCACAGGGTCACCGCTCACAGCGCATATCACTCCTTTTCCAGTATTGTCATTTGCTTTTTTATTATAAGCCCGTCCGGCGCAGATTGCAAGTAAAACGTCCGTTAAGGTGCATCCGTCCTATAAACCGGACCATTTTCGCTTTGATCTCTTCGGATCATTTTTAAAATGATCCAGAGAGATCCCGGATTGACAGGTCGATCGACTTTTGCTATACTGGGTCGGAAGGACGGTGAAAACATGCCCAAGACAATCGGAATTATCGACGCGGACCTGCTCGATAACGGGACCCGTCACCCCAACCTGGCTCTCATGAAAATCAGCGGCTATCAAAAGGAGCTGGGCAACGACGTCACCCTGCTGGAGGATTACTACTCCATTCCCAAATACGACGAGGTATATCTTTCCCGGGTATTTGATTTTACCAACGTACCCATTGATCCCAAGAACTACCCCAATCTGCACATTGGAGGCACCGGCTTTTTCTGGATGACCGCCCCGGACCTTCCCCTGGAGGTCGAACACCATATGCCCGACTACCACCTCTACGACGAATATGTGGGCAGGCAGATCGCCCGGGGCATCAAGCCCCAGACCTACAGCGACTACATGGATTACAGCATCGGCTTTACCACTCGGGGCTGCTTCCGCAAGTGCCCCTTCTGTGTCAACCAGAAGTATGACCATGTGTTCCGCCACTCTCCGGTGAAGGAGTTCTTCGACCCCTCCCGCAAGCACATATACCTGTGGGACGACCAGTTTTTCGGCTTTCCCAAGTGGCAGGAGGTGCTGGACGAGCTGGATGAAACCGGCCGCCGCTTTCAGTTCCGCCAGGGCCTGGATGTGCGTCTGATGACCGAGGAGAAGGCCAGGCGGCTGGCGAACGTGAAGTATCACGGGGACTATATCTTCGCCTTCGACCACATCAACGAGGCCGAACAGGTGGTGCGCGGCCTGAAAATTTGGCGGAGACACTCCGACAAGTCCACCAAGCTCTACGTGCTCTCCGGCTATGAGTCCCAGGGCGCGGAGGAGATCGCCTCCATCTTTGAGCGCATCCGTATCCTGATGGAGTACCAGTGTCTGCCCTACATCATGCGCCACGAGTACTACAACCGCTCTCCTTACAAAGGGATGTTCATCACCCTGGCCCGCTGGTGCAACCAACCCAGCTTTCTCAAAAAGAAGAGCTTCCGGCAGTTCTGCGAGGCCAACGGCCTGACCAGCTCCGCTTTCCGCTACATGTCTGAGTTCGAGCACGACCACCCCGATATTGCGAAGCAGTATTTTGATATCCGTTTCGACCGGCACGGCGCGTAAGGCGCCTGTTCCCTTCCCATACGTCCCAGCATCGGAATTTCAAGGCCGTGTGCCGCGTTTGGCGGCACACGGCCTTTTCCCCTTCTGTACGGCTATGGACGGAGGAAGGGGAAATAATTCATCCCCAGTTCGATGTAAATGCGCTGCTTGAGCAGCTCATACCGGTCCGCAATCGCCCCGTTTTCATAGCCCACTTCAATACCATGACCGGAGGAAATCAGCTTGGCCTTCATGTCGTCCCGGATATACCGCCCCGAAAAGACAATAATGGACGGGATGGGGGCCGCCATACAGTCGTCCAGGGCGTAGCTCAGCTTCTCGAAAGCCGAACCGCTGGTCTCCTGGAGCTTGGCCTCGATGGCCATGGAGCGGCAGTTCTGGGGGTTCATGATCACGATATCCAGCTTACGGGGTGTGCCGATAAAGCGCCAGCCGATGTATTTCTCCTCCTCGACCGCCAGTCCTTCGCCCCAGCCTCGGATATACTCTGCCAGAGCATGCCGGAAGTTGTTCCCGTTGTTGGGCATATAATCCCTCCTCCCATGTTCTTCCTCCATCATAGTGGATCCCATTTCCCGGGTCAATAGGCTTCCGGCCGCCAAACTAGAAAAAGCGCGCTGCGGAACATCAGCCCCGCAGCGCGCCGTCCTGGTTCTGTCCGGCACCGGTTCCGTCTGCCGCCCTCCGAACCTGCAAAAGCAGAGAGAGCATGCCGATACCCAGTAAAATATGACCAATGCCCGAGATTCCGGAAATGGAGGCATCCATTCCTCGGCTCAACTCATTTCCCAGCACCTGGCTCATCCCCCGCAGAAAGAATCCCAGCCCTGTGATATTGAGACCTAGTTGATAGACCAGCAGGAACTTCCCGCTGTTTCGGCTTGAGAAGGCAAATGTCTTTTCCAGCAGCATCAGGATAAGAAAAAACACCATTCCCAGTGCAAAATAGTGGGTATGCAGGAAAGACAGAGAGGTTCTGCCCGCAAAGCCGCTGAATTTGGTAAACTCCCTATAAAATACGCCCAATGCCATGGCAATCACCGCATAGACCATGGCCAACGTCGCAAAATGCCGCGCCAGTAAAATCTCTTTTTTATTCATCCGTACATACTCCTATCACAGCGGATACCGGAATTGGGTCCGCCGCCTATCGCCGGTTCATACAATCAGAAAGGGCGGAGCGAAGGCTCCGCCCTTTTCCGTATTCTGCTTGATTAGCCGAAGTAGCGCTTCAGCAGGCCCTCGAACGCCTTGCCGTGGCGGGCCTCGTCGCGGGCCATCTCATGGACGGTGTCGTGGATGGCGTCCAGGTTGTACTGCTTGGCCAGCTTGGCCAGCTCGAACTTGCCCAGGGTGGCGCCGTTCTCGGCCTCGACCCGCATCTCCAGGTTCTTCTTGGTGGAGTCGGTCACCACGTCGCCCAGCAGCTCCGCGAACTTGGCGGCGTGCTCGGCCTCGTATCATACAAATATTAGTTGCACATGTGCAACTTTTCACAGGTCGCAATTTCCATTGAATTGCACCCAACTTGCACACTTGGGAGGCAATTTACATGGGAACGGAAAGCAACGCAAGCGTATTCCAGCTCGGAAGCGGAATGTGGGCATTTCGCTACACCTACACCAGAAACGGCAAGCGGGTATCAAAGCAGGTCAGTAAGGATGAAAACGGAAATCCGCTGAAAAATCGGCGGGCGGCAATCAAGGCGCGGCAAGCGGCCATTGACAACGCGCAGAATTCCCGCAGGCCCAAACCAACAGTACGAAAAACCGTTCAAGAAGTCTATCAAGAATATTGTACCAATGGACGGAATGATAGAGCGTACACCACCAAACGTAAGCAGGACAGCCTTTGGAAAAACCACCTTTGCGCCCGGTTCGGGGAGCGGTACATTGATGAAATCAGCGCGGCGGAGGTCGTGGACTACTTAACGGAGTTGTATTGCAGCCGGGGCCTCTCCTATCGCTACGTGGAGGGCTTCTTGAAGATGTTCTATCTGCTCTTCGGGCAAGCCTATTCCCGCGATTACCTTGCTGTGGACAGCTATAATAAGCTCTGCGTCAACAAAGATACAAAAATCCACATGCCAAAATTGAAGGTCGATGATGACCTTGATATTGTGTCGTTCAGCCGGGAAGAGCTTGCCGTACTAGATGATTATTTCCACGGCACCAACGCGGAAACGGCGTACTTGCTGGGCCGGTATTGCGGTCTGCGTATCAATGAGTGCTACGGTCTAAAATGGTCGAATGTCGATCTGAAAAACGGCACGATTTTGATTGACCGGCAAATGCAATACCAGCAGGGGCGTATCAAGCTGGTGTCCCTTAAAACCCGCAACGCAAAGCGGACAATCCAGATGTGCGACAAATTGAAAGTGTACTTTCAAGGTTTGGCGGAGCGACGGGAGCAAGACCAACTCCGCCTTGCCGACTTGCGGGAACAGAACCAACGTATTATTGAGGATTTGGACGGGAGCAAAATTTCCTCCACGGAGCTTGTGAACTGTCTGCCAGATGGGAAAATCCAGACGGTGAACTCCATGAAGTTCCACACGCGGGAGGTTAAGGCCAAATGCGGGATAATGTTCAAATATCATTATCTGCGTCATACCTACGGGACTATGATGGCGGAGCTAAATACACCCCAGCACCTTCTTTGTTCGCAAATGGGTCATGGAAATATCCAGGTTACACAGCGGTATTATATCGCACTGTCCAAAGCAGGGATTGATATTCTGCGTGAAAATCTTAACCGGCTATAACCAACAACTTTTGAAAAGAACGGGGCCAGAAGTGACAACTTCCGGCCCCGTTTCATCAACTCTTTTCAACTTAGTATTCTGTCGCAATATCTTCTAAGAACTTTTTCATATCCTCCACTACTTCGGGAGGGCTGATTATCTTAGCTCTCTTGCGGAACCCACAAATCCATGAATAGAATTGGTCGCTGATTTCCACGTCGGCGGTCACAACAAAACCTTCATTCCCTTCGGGCCGGTAAAACACATCGTGATCTATTCCAAAGCGTTCAATAGCGGTATCAAGCAGAGAATTCACAAAGCAAATGCTGACGCGCTTCTGCTGCCCGCTAAACATGGAGAATACGCGGCGGGTGTAGGTTTCCATATCAATCTTAGAAAAGGCTTCTGCTCCCTCTCGCGGCTCGTTTAGCGGCTCCACTTTCTTCATGCGGTCAATACGGTATGTTCGTATATCCTGGGATTTATCATCAAAGGCCAGCAGATAATAATTCCCGTCATTTATCAGCAGTCTGTACGGGCTGACTTTATAGGTCGCGCCCTCGTGACGCTCCACTTGGGTACTCTTGTCTTGAAGTGTATATTTCAAATATTTGAAGCTGATTTTTTGCGGCACATGGGGCTTGCCGTTCTGCTTGGTTGCCATAGCTGCATGGATAATGCCTATCGTCAGCAGGGTATTGTTCTGTGTCGTTTTCACACGGTCACAAAGGAACACTTCTCTTTGTAGCTCTTCCGCTTGGTAGGCGCTGCAAAACTCGCTGATAGTCTTTACCAGTTCTTTCGCCTTATCCGCAGATATAAACTTTGCAGCGTGGACGCACTCAGCCAGCAGACGCAAATCGTCAAATTCAAACTGTCGGGATAGTAGCCGGTATCTGCCTCCCTGTCCCCCGTCTATATCCATCCCATACACATCACGCAGGGCGGCAATATCCCGATAGATGGCGCGGCGCTCGGCCACGATACCACATTCTTCTTTCAGGTAGTCCACAATATCCCCGGCGGTAATTGGGTGGTTCTCGTCTGAATTCTCCAAAAAGTATTTCGCCACAAAGAGCGTTTTCACTTTCTGATTTTCCGACTTTGCCATGTGCGCCGCCTCGCTTTCCGGGTCCTGCTTCCAATATACCATAAAATTAGATTAAATGGTAATTAAATAATTTAGAGACCACTCAATATGAGCAGTCTCTTTTTAGTAAAAATATATCTAATTTCCGCTAAGTCCTTAACCTGTAATTGCCTTAAGTACAATATCAAAATGTTCTTTAACATGTGCCGATGTTTCCCATGGGCACGACATAACCAAGTTCTGGAATACCCCTGTAGAATGACCCGGATTTGTTACCGCGATAGTTGCCGCATACTTTGCTTTTAATAGTAAACGTTCGTGTGATAAATATTTCTCTCGGACATTTAAGCTCTCAGCAAGGCTACAAATATATTCTTTGGCCCCCTCCACCACGGCTTTACCTTCTGCCCCGTCTTCTGCAATGGCATTCATCAAAATAGTCTCAATAGCACCTTCTTCAAAAAACGGAATAACAACTGGTGTAATTAAAACTTTCACTTCATAGCCATCTATTTCTGTCTCATATTTCACCGTTTGTTTATTTGCTAATTTCAACTCAAATGGAAACCACTTTTGGATTTGCGATAAAGCTATTTCAATTGTATCATTGTCTCGATCTCTTACAATCACTATTGACTCAATCGGATCAAATGGAAAGTTTGAGATGAATTTATCGAACAATGTTGAAATTGGCCGTTGAAAATTATCTTTTCCACCAACTGCCCAAATGGCAGTTCCATCGTTTCCCTTTTGTAAATATTCAACTTGCTGCTTTGGATTTAGTAACCCGATTTCATAGTTGCGCCACATTTCTTTAGGCTGACGGCATCTGTCCCATCCGGCACATTTATAAAGATAATATGCGATAAACCATAAATCATCTGGTCCTTCACATAAAACAACCGACTTCATACGCGTAACTCCATTTTAAATTGTGCTCTATCTGCAAAAGCTTCTTCTCCAGTACGCACTTTACCTTTTGTAATATTATCTTTATAATTTTTCCTCAGCGTGATAATTCTAAGAGCATCATCACTGGTATGTTCTTGGTAAGCAATTCGAAGTATCACATCAAGCGCTTCTATACTATGAGTTGTTACAAATGCCTGTACATTATATTTCAAACAAGTATTTAAAAACCAACGGAAAACATCTTCAAATGCAGAAACATGTATTGCATTATCAATCTCATCCACCAAAATTACACCGTTTTTGCAATAAATGATGGCTATTGTCAAAAAGACTGCTTTCTGCATTCCTGAGCCGTAGGCAAACAAAGGCATTGACCCCGAAAGCAGATTGTGAAGATAGACATCCTCTCCAACAACACTAATGTCGTCAACATTTTTGTCAAATGTCTGTAAAATCTGAAGAACTTCCTTTTTTCCTTCTGAGACAATATAATCAGACAGTAATGCAGCACAACTTCTGTAATAGCTTACTGAAGAATGAAGATATAATGCACTATACAAAGGTTTTTGTGTAGAAACAAATGTATTTTCGGTATCATTTATAATTTCAAAGCTCTTATAACTGACCTTTCCATTATCTACTGAGGTACCAATAGCTAGTCCAAGTGTCTTTTTAGATAATCCAGAGGAGTCAGTAACTTCTCCAATGGTTCCGTCAACATCATAATGATATATATGCTTTCTAACCATGCCCTCTAGGCTGATACGATAAGATTGCACATTATCTTCATCTTCTTGTACTTTTTGAAAAATACTCATTAAATAGTTAATAAGATTTTTTTTCTTAATCTCTGAACTTCCCTGTGCTCTTTGTAATGCAAGCCTCACAACCTGCCCTATATCATCTGGTGCACTAAAGATTTTTAACGCTTCTAAAATACTAGTTTTCCCACTGTTATTTGCACCAACAAAAATGTTCACATTGGAGAAATCCTCTAATTTTAGATGGTTAAGTCCTCGAAAATTGTGAACATAAAAGTAATCCAGCGTTAAGTTCTTTTTCAAAGTTGGCACCTCTTTTCGAGTAAGACATACATGTTTTTATATTATATCAATTGGTAGGCAAAGTCAAACGGATTATTGTTTGTTACACAACAATTTTACCAACAGCAAAAACGCGTATTAAAAAGCATAGTCAAATAAGCTGTGCGTGGTTCTGTATTGCCGTTTCTATCCGCTGTGGCTCAATACCGATATAGCGCTGTGTCATGGCGGCGGAGCTGTGCTGTAATAATCTCTGGACGAGGGCAATATCATAGCCGTTCGCCTTATAAATCTCCGTGGCGTACCACTTGCGGAAGCTGTGTGTGCTGATACCCTCAAATCCTAAATAGTCGCACACGATATGAAGCTGTTTTTGTATGGCTCTCTCGGTGATGGGAAAAATCAGATCTTCACGGCGGATATTGTGGCGCAAGCAATAATTCTCTATGTATTGCTGGATAACAAGCGGAACCGTGAACACGCGGCGCTTGCCTGTTTTCTGCTCGGTGATTTCCAGCCGGTATCTGTCCCCGTCCCGGACAATATCACAAGGTCGCAGTTTCAATATATCGCTGATACTCAAGCCCAAATTCCCTTCCAGCACAAGGGCGGTGGCTATGCGCTCATTGGGGCGGCAACCGCTGAACCCCTCGCGCATGGTCTGGATTATCTCTTTATATTGCTCCGTCGTGAGTGCCTTTGTTTTCTTGTTCATGGTGGCCTCCATTGTCAAAAGTTCGTATTTTCAAGCGGGAAAGTTCGCATATTATGGGCGGCGGCTGGAAAGTGCCGTGATTGCTCGGTTTTGGTGTTCGTATTTTTAAAATTATCCGAACTTTGAGGAATTGGGTGGGGATTGCTCCCCACCCTTCCCTGTTACCCTGCAAGCACCATCGCCACGTCGCAATCCAAACAGGCTATATGAACTTCCTTTGTGGCTCGAACGGAATTCCCACAGCAGGGGCAAATATACTTTCTCGTGCTACTTGTCCGCGTCGGTGTTGTGCCCTCCGTTCCGCTGTGTGTCCCTGTCCCGGTGATATGGAACCCGGCGAACTCGTTACGGCTTATGAGAATGTCGGTCAGGCCGTTCTCCAAAATGAAGTCCAGCAGCTCGTCAGAGGGGCTTGTGTGGCTCCACCCGTATTTGTCGCTATGCTCCACTATCAGGCCGTGGGCTTCGGCGGCGGTTTTGAAGCGGCGATTGTGGTAGGTATTGCCCCTACTGCAATCCTGTATGCCGTTCTCGTAGTTGTAATAATGTACCATTTCGTGAAGCAGGGTCGCGGCCACGTCCTCAATAGGTCGGGCCAGCGTCCCCGCCCCTATATTGATTTCGTGGGTGCCGCCCAGCTTGGAAACCCAGGTATCTTCCCGCAGGGAGAAATGGCCGTAGGCGCGGGGCGTGGATTGAATGGTGATCGTCGGCCTTGAAAGTGCATTTTCAAAAAACTCGGTGTTCAACAGATCGAAAACCTTGTTCAGATACCCGGCCACGCGGTTATAGCTTGTCAGTTCTTTCATGTTCTGTTCTTTCCTTCTTGATTTTGGGAAGAGGGCAAGCTATAATGTTCTTGCCCTCTCCGTGAGGTTTGGGTAAAGCTCTTTGCGTATTGCTTTGGTCGGCGGTCACGCAAGGGGCTTTTCTTTAGGCGCTGATGGAAAAGCGGCGGCTGGCGCTCTGTTTGGTGTACTCCTTATACAGTTCGCCGTGTGCCTTCTTGAAGGCCGTAGTGTCGAACCGATTGGAGAGAACCGAAGTCCAGCGCACGATATACTTTCCAGCGGTCATTTCCTCGGTGTCGCGCTCCATCATTTCGGCCTTGATGCTGTCCCGGATAGCCTCTGCCTCCGCCTTGGCTTCCTCGATAACGGCTTCCCACTCATTCAGCGCCTCGATTTTTGCAACCAGTTCATTCTTGCTCATGTTCATTCTCCTTTGTTTTATTGGGGGTGTTCCCCTTAACTGTCTTTATTATAGTCTATTTTTCGTGCATAATCAATGGGCGAAATACACGAATTATCGACCACAATCTTGTTAATTTTATGCACTTGACTTCGTGCATATTCTGTGCTATAATAAGGACAATGGAAGAGAATTGCAAATTTTAATGCACCCCAGGGAGGTTAAGCCCATGCCATTGCGTTTCAAAATTGACATACTGGAAGCCCTCAAAAAAAAGGGGTACACCACATACACATTACGGAAAGAAAACATTCTAAGTCAATCAACCATTCAAAAGCTCCGCGAGGGGAAGGGACTGGCGTGGGACAACATTGAGCGGCTCTGTACTCTCTTAGACTGTCAACCCGGTGATTTGCTGGAATACGTCAAGGAGGCCCCAGGCGACAGGTAATTTATGGGAGCTACGAAAGACTACTAATATTGATTAGAGTAGTACGAAAATCCAGCGCAGCGCGAAAAAACTGGAAGCGCGTCGTGACCTTCGCCACGACGCGCCCGGTTAGTCAATGATTGACTGGAACACGCCAAAGAATAGGAGGGTGCGCCATGTTTGATACTGACCTGCCACTGGCTCTTATCATGGAAGAAATACTCGGCTGGGAGAAGAAATCCGGCGATAAGGAAAAGGAGCAGCAAGCAGAGCAAGAAACCCAATCCCCTTCATCAACTTCAAGAGAGCATAGGTAAAAGCCGAAGGAAGATTTTCAGATCTTCCTTCGGCCTTTTTTGAATGTGTACTTTCAATTTTCAGAGATATTCCAGATCACTTGTCGAGCTTCTTTTGCATTTTATTCCATACATCCTATAATGCCTTCTCAGCGGCGGGCTGGAATTGCTCTTTCACCTGGTTCTCTGTCGGGAATACACGTCGTAAGGCTCGCCGTAGTGCGTCGCGCTAATCGTCATATTCTTTTCCGATACGGTTTAGACGGTTGTGCGCTTCTAAGAATGTTTTCGGGCCTTTTTTCATAATACTTTCTATCCAAATATTGTTCGACTCAATAGAACTCATTTCTCTTTCAAATTCGGTTACAACCTATTCAATCAGGTCATTGTCTTGTGACATTTTACTTCATCCTTTCGATTACGTATTATTTTTCAAGTGCAGAAGCGGAAACCCGGCGTACCCCGTGGGGATTATACTTTTCTTTTAACCCCCCTTCGGGGCGTGCCGGGTTTCCGCTGGAATTACACGGAAAGTACCAAATAGGAACCACGTTTTATCCTTTTTAGGACACCGCTATCAATCAGCCGCTTTCTCGCTTTATCATCGGTGTACCCCATTTCTACAAGCTGCTTTGTAGTCAGAGTATCACCTATCTTTACAGTCCTACACGCGGCGGAAAAGCGCTCCTGCACTCTTTTCTTGCCCTTCTCCTTGTTCCTGGCGGCGTTGGTTTCCTAGTTGTATTTTACCATCTCACCGGGGGCCTTCAAATCCCGATTGTCCACAAATTCAACATCAGTGTTGTAGTCAATCACAAATTTGTAATCGGCGGCGGGTATTGCCCCGGACAGCGGGAATGGAGCGGAACCGCCTACAAGGTATTCATTTACCCATGCTGTTATTGCTTTGCAATCCTCTTGTGTAATGGTGAGGTAATTCCCGCAATGGCTCCAATCGTCAAACTGATAATACATGGTGGGCCGAACCTATTTCCACATTTTTGAATAGCTGTAACGGCAGGCCCGGCACCGCTCTAAAGCTTCAATCAGTTTTACTTGCCAGCGCTCCCAGGTCATTGAGTTTCCCTCGAAAACCGCTCTGTCCTCCTGGTAGTCAACAGAATAGCACCATGTCTGCTGTGCAGCGGCGTCCAGCTTCATCCCCACACCAAAGGTCACCAGCTTGGCTAAACCGTTGGGCCAATGTAAGCGGGACAGCAGATCGTCAGCAGTCTTATTTTCCTCTTCCCTCTGGCAGAGGAAAATCAAATCAAGATTATCCTGTTCGCTCACTTCTTCCAGTCCATACTTCCATGCCAAAATTTCATACATCAATTTTGTGCGCTGTCCGCCTGTCAGCCACAGCACATCATCCGCAGCTTTCCCCAGGAACTTCACGCGCTTCTTGACTTTGTTGTATTGGTTTGGGAAGGCCAGCTTGAAGAACTCTTCCCGCTTGGAGCGGTTGCCGTTCCAGACAATCCAATGCCCGGTTCTCTGCTTGCCGTTCTCTTCTGTTGTCACATTCTCCCAGGCAATCGGAAGGCCACGGAAGGTCGGCTCGGCGGTGGAAGGAACTTCCAGCGCGGCGGAAGTATCTTCTTCGAGCGGGAGCGGGACTTGTGACGCTGCGCTCTGGCTCGGCTCTTCCTCCGCTCGGTTAAGGCCGGTTTGAGTCCCCCGCATAATGTCGGCCCAATGGCTATCCCAAAGTTCACTGTCCGGCGCAATCTCACAAATATAGTCCCAGGTACTCGCGCAGCTTTGAGGCTGAAATGTTTTCCCCGGCTTACTCCAATACAGGAATACCTTTCCACCCAAATCAGCGCCGAACACATGGAAAATATCAATACCAACGGAAAGCCATGTTTTATGCTTCCAGTTAGGCGATTTTGTCTTTTCCAGATTGGCAAAGACTTCTCGCTACTCTGGGCTCATTTGCTGTAATAGTTCTTCTTCGGAAAGCTCTTCCAGCATGGCATAGCTCTTGCCGCCTTTGCCACTTGCGCGTTTACCCTTGCCGCTACTCATGGGTCGTGATAAGTCAAAGTTTTCCTTGATAAGCTGGTAAACTTCCTGCGTCTTATCCGTCAGGCCAGCAGCATTGTCCCATTCTTCCCATTCATAGATAAAGTGGCCTGTATCACAAAATAGATCGACTTTGTTTGCTCCATCCCGTGTGATAGCGCCGGTCTTACAAACAAAACTCGCAGCGTTCTTACTTGCCAATAGATTGATACTGTCAAAAAGCGGCTCTGCCTTTTTCTTGTCTATCCCATAAAACATGTGATAGCCGCCGCCCTGTGACCTTGTTACCTTATCCGCTAAACGGTGTGCTTCTTTGAAAAAATGGCTCTCTTCATCGAAGTCATCAAAGTCTATTACGAAAATATGAAGATTGCCAAACATGGCATTGTCCAACCAAAGGCTGATACGCAAAACCTTGTTGCTCTTCTCCCAGTTTTCACTGCTCCAAAACCGATAATATTCTGTTTGGGCTTCTTCATAGGAAAGTTCGTAGTATTTGCGTTTATCGCCAGTTTTACCGCCATACAAATTTTGGATTGTATCATCGTAATGGTCGATAAAGACTGGAACTTTTATCAGCCTTCCATTGTGCCAACACTTCTCACCCAAAGTAAAACAGTTGTTGTACCTTGGATTATCCCCTGCTGGCAACAGGTTCTAATTCGCCATCTTGTACGCTTCCTTTCTTTGTAGATTTAAGCAAACAGTAGGAAGCGTGTTGCCAGCACTTGGCGTTGCTGCCCGGAAGCATAGAACGGAAGCGCTCTACAAGATGGAAGGCCGCAGCGCCTTCATCCTACTGCTTGTTTAAGCCTACAAAGGGAACGATGAATTACAAATCCCATTTTCCTTTTTCTGTAAATATTATAACATAAAAAATTTTTTATGTCAAAGAAGCGGTTTCGGCCTTGTATTTACCTCATTCTGCAATAAAGTTGTTGCCTTTGCTCTAAAAGTTGATGGTTCATCATACATAGTTGTCGCCACTTCTTAAAAGTAATTTCGGAGTTGTCAGCTCTTCTCACAAGTTGACTTCTTGCACATGGAGATCCATTTTTGAAAGTGTATTTTCAATTTGGAGCGGAACCCGATCAATAAAAAAGTGAAGCGGCTGGCAGCACCGCTTCACTCTCAATCGTCATAGTGGCCTTTACATTGATAGACTTCAACCTGTCCATCGACCATGCGATAAACAAGCCGGTTCGTATCGTCAATGCGTCGGCTCCAATAGCCTGATAGGTTTTCCTTCAATGGCTCTGGCTTGCCAATCCCTTCAAATGGACTTCTGCAAATGTCCTTCAACAAGGCGTTTATCCGTCTCAGCGTTTTTCTGTCCTGTCCCTGCCATGACAGGTATTCTTCAAACGCCTGTTCCGTGAATGTGATGTTAGTTCCCATCGGCAAGCTGCTCCAACTCGTCCATAGACTTGACTACCACCTTACCCTGTCCGGCCTGCTTGATGCTGTTGTCCAATGCCCGCATGTTGCTGTCGCTGTAAAACGGGTCTGCGTAAATCTCAAAGGGGATTTTGCCCTGCCGCAAGGTCTGGCGCACAAAGATATTAAAGGCCGTTGTCATACTCATACCCATGTCGGCAAAGACGGCTTCGGCACGCTCTTTCAGGTCTTTGTCAATACGGATATTAAGGTTTGTTGTTTCTGCCATTGTGACCACTCCTTTCTATGGCACTATTATTCTATTCCTATTTACGTGCAATATCAATACTTTGCGCGTAAATTTACATAGTGTTCATGTTTCCTTTCTACTTTGTTTGGAGTGGTCAGATCCATTTTTGAAAGTGCAGTTTCAATTTGGAGCGGCCCCGGTTGCGAGCGGGTGAAGGATTTTCCCTCGCAAGAAGGTTAAAAGGGTGGGCCAGGACTACCCATGTGCGGAGCGGGAGAGGGAAAGCGCCTCGCGGCGGCGGGGGATGGTTTCGGGAAAATACAGTTATAATTTGCGGCGGCGACTTTTCTTGGGAGTTTTCCCGACCGCTGATAAATCACGGAGAACACGGGCGAGAACGGTAACCAGCAATAAAATCAGAAGGGCAAGAGTTTTTTTATTTCGTAATCACTCTTGCCCTTCTATCGTTTCTTCAATTTTAGCCACCAATTCACTTGGTTGCATTTCTAAAGCCCCTGCAATTTTCCAAATCGTTTCAAAGTTCGCCTGTTTTGTTCCATTTTCAATCATTGATAAGTGTGTGCGTGCAATTCCTGCAAAACCACTCAACACATCTTGAGAAATCCCCTTTGCTTTTCGCAGGCTTCGGATAGTTTGCCCTACCGCATAATTATCAAACTGCACGACAACACCTCTTTTCTCATTATATTTTATGAGAAAATTTTTGCCGTGCTGTCTATGATGATAGACATTTTTGTAAAACCATGCTATACTTCTTTTGGTAGTCCCCTCTCTTACATTTTGATTGATTAGGAGGAATTGGCAACAATGAAAAAGATAGTGTCTCTTCTACTGACAGGAGCGTTAGCGTTGTCTTTGGCCGCTTGTGGGGGCGGGAATGCCGAAAGCAGCGAAACCTCCGGCGAAAAAACCGCTGCTCCACAAGAGAACCAAAGCGGCCCTATCCAAAGTAAAGGATTGTTCTTACTGGAGCGGACAGAAGGGGAAGAATTGGATGATTTAACCGCGCAGGAAACCTATCTAATCCATGTCTACGATATTCTTCCAGATCAATCTAAAAATGTAGAGATGGGCGTTTTTGAATCCAACTACTCCATGACCATGAATGGGGTCAATACTTATGAGCCTCTGGTAGCACCTACTGCCTTTGAAATTGATAGCTTCTCCATACCTAGTAACGTGGATTACTTCATGCTGGCGAGCGGCTATGCCGCTCCCCCGGAGTTGGGGACCGTTCTGGCCGGGGGTGAACCTATCCGCTCCATGTCCGTCTACAAAATCAATACAAACGATATAAATGACGATACGACCGCCACCTTTACAGTGACGAGTTGTGATGTATATGACTGCGAATTGAACTTTACCCGAGAGGACATTATCACAATCAATCGCTTTGACGATGTTTATCAACTTGAAGAAAATCCTACTGATTATCAAATTGCTGCTGCCTATTTCCAAAGGGTAAGGAGTACTTGTAACAACACAGTCAGCGGCATAATGTTTCAGAATTTGTTCAGTGATGGTCTGACATCTTATCAAAACTGTCTGAGTTATCTCAGTAGTACTAAAACTTATGGTATTTACAGTGTCACAGGGCTAGAGGGCTTTACTGAGGATTTTATTGGTGACGATACTGCTACCGTACCTGACCTACCTGCCTTTGATAGGGAGGCAGTGAAGCGTGTTTATCCAGATCTTCCAGTCGATGCGTTTGAGGACGCACTGGAATCTTGGCTAACAAATGGTCAGACGGCTTTAGATGCACTGAACGCAGGCCAGGACAGCGGAGAAGCCGGGCAACTAGCAGACGCAGCAGTCAATAGCATGAAAACCTACGGACTTCAAATTTTAGAATATTATACTGCAAAACTGAGTAACGAATAATGAAGAGAGGACGGTACACCAGCAGTACCGTCCTCTCTCATTTGATATTCCATTCTGTTAAGCGCCCTTCTGCTCGTCCTGTTCCTTCTTCTGCTCCACCATGTTTTGAAACGCCGCAAGGTCAACCACCTTCGGGGCTTTCTCGCTAAAGTCGGGCAGCTCCTTGTAGTTGGGAAACTGGGTCACAAACCACCCCTTCACGTACAGATACGGGTTGGACTGTCCCTTGGAACAGGTCTTGACCGCCTCGAACTGGGCCAGCAGATCAGAAGCGTTCTCAAACACGCTCATGTACTTCTCCATGTTCGCATAGGTCAAATTCTTTGTGGGCTGGGCTTTCTTGGAGGCGCGGCGGGTCTTGCGGGCAACCGTCAGGCCGGGGAAGTCGGCGCGGAGCTGCTGCAATAGCTTGTATTCCTTAGAATTGGGATTGCTGGCGGCGGCCTCGAAAGCCTTGCTCATGGTGAGGGTGTTATTGATGAAGTCAATCTTGTAGGTGCTATTCACGTGTAGTCCTCCTTTCAGCGTTCCATATCAGTGCGCGAATTCTAAGAGGTCGTAAATGTCAGTGTCGGCGTTCAGCGCCTCCATAGCCTTTTCATATTCTTTTGTCAGTTGCTCGTCCGTCAGGGCTTCCAGTCTTGCTTCCTGCTCTTTGTACTCCGGCTCCCCCTCATAGGCGGCAAGCAAAAAGTCAATCATCGTATTCCGGTCTTTTTCCATGGTGTCAAACTCCTTTCCCAATTTTTGAAAAATACACTTCAAGAGGCGATCGGCAGTTCCTGGGGTTCTGCGGCCTCAATCTGATCGGCGGCGGGGGCCACGGCCTCGCTCTCCTTGTCCTCGTTCTCCTTCAACTCAGGGAAGGTAGCAAGGAACCAGTTTAAGACAAAACGGTAAGGGCTTTTCTGAACGATGGAGAGTTTCTTCTGCGCCTCGAACTCCTTCTTTAGCGCGTCGGCGTTCTCCTGGCAGTCGATGTACTCGGCCATCTTCTTATAGGTTCTGTTCTTGGCGTCGTTTTTCTTGTTCTTTGCCTTTTTGATGGTCTTAGTAACCATTTCCGCGCCGGGGAAGTCCTGGCAATAGGCTCTCCACTCTTTGTATTCGGAAGTGCCGAAGATACGGGCCTGCTTTGCAAAAGCCTGGGTGACCTGGGCGTGGGTAGCGTCGATGGTAATGATGGCATTTCTTTTCATGGTAATACGCTCCTTTTTATAAATTGATTTTACGGGTTTGAGGGGTACTGCTGTTCTCTGTCCCTCTTTGTGCTTTGAGTATAGCATGGGGAAAAGAAAAAGTTGTACTTTAAGGAGGACATGTGTTATAATGAAAACAGAAAATTTAACCGTGGTACGGCTAAAAAATGGGGGCAGAGAGGTGAAAAACCGTTCAATAGATGGAGATTTTGCCTTTGTCAGCATGAAAAGAAGCCAATTATTGCCGAAACTACTTCAAAAGTTCTTGAAAGTTGTTCAAAAGAAGTGAAAACTTCTTAAAAGTCATCAATTTTACTTCATTTATCGGTATTAGGCGGAAAAACCGCTTAATATAGGTGCAATTCAAGAAAGTTGCACATGTGAAAGTCAAAAAAGTGTGATACGGAGAAAAGTTGCACACCAACTTGCACACCTGAGCGGCGCAGGCGCAAAAAAGAGGGAACCGGTTCCCCGATTCCCTCTCAAAAAGTTCAGAATATGGACTTTTTCTTAGCCGAAGTAGCGCTTCAACAGGCCCTCGAAAGCCTTGCCGTGGCGGGCCTCGTCGCGGGCCATCTCGTGGACGGTATCGTGGATGGCGTCCAGGTTCAGCTCCTTGGCCTTCTTGGCCAGCTCAAACTTGCCCATGGTGGCGCCGTTCTCGGCATCCACACGCATCTCCAGGTTCTTCTTGGTGGAGTCGGTCAGCACCTCGCCCAGCAGCTCGGCGAACTTGGCGGCGTGCTCAGCCTCCTCCAGAGCGGCCTTCTCCCAATACAGGCCGATCTCGGGATAGCCCTCACGGTGGGCCACACGGCTCATAGCCAGGTACATACCGACCTCAGAGCACTCACCCTGGAAGTTCTCGCGCAGGCCCTGGAGGATCTCCTCGGGAGCGCCCTTGGCCACGCCCACCACGTGCTCGGCGGCCCAGGTCTTGTCGCCGCCCTGGAGCACGAACTTCTCCTTGGGGGCCTTGCAGATGGGGCAGAAGTCGGGAGCGGAATCTCCCTCATGGACGTAACCACAGACAGAGCAAACCCACTTTTTCATGATGTAATTCCTCCTGTTTATTTTAATAATGATATTTTATTGCTATGTGGCAGAAGTTCTAATCAGTAATGATTATCATTTCTGTTTATAAGATAGCACAACTTAACTTTTTCGTCAAGTCCTTTTTTCGAATTTCAGGAAAATTTTTTCGCATCTGCTCCCCGAACCGTATCCTCCAGCTCCCCAAACGTAAACAGGGCGTTGAGCACCTCCAGCAGGGCGTTGGGGGAGAGCCGTTCGGGCAGCTCCAGCCGGTGGAGCAGCTCCTTCCGCCGCTCCGCCGCCCCCGGCCCGCCGGACAGGCCCAGCGCCATCAGATCTGCCTTGGTGATGGCCTGGCGTTTGGGGGCGGCCTCCCCCGTCTCGTCCAGGAAGGTGGCCCCCGCACGGCGCAACGCCGCCTCCAGCACCTCGGGGCGCATACCCTCCACCCCCAGCTTGCCCTCCTTGCCACCCCGGCGCTTGCGGCGCTCCTTGCCGTACACGTCGGGCACATAGGCGTGCTTCACCTGCTCGGGCGGGATGCTCCCCTTCAGGTGGCTGCGGATGACAAAGCCCGCTCCGTCCGGGTCGGTGAGGACGATCAGGCCCCGCTTTTCCGCCAGGCGGCGCAGGAGGGCCAGGCGTTCCTTATCCTTGAAAATACCGAAGCCGGAGGTCTCCACGATCACCGTGTCCACCATCTGGGAGAGGGTGTTCTTGTCGTAACGGCCCTCGACCACGATGGCCTCCCTGATGCGCAGCATGTCAGCCCCACCCCAGGCAGGCGTAGCCCGCGTACCATCCGGAGCCCAGATATTCGGTGTAGAGCACGCCGGGCCGGGCGCTCCCCCGCCAGGGCACGGAGTACACCCCCAGCCGGTCCAGCGGCTCGCTGGACAGCCAGGCCGCCGCCTTCTCCCCCCGCAGGGAGAGCACCGCGGCCCCGTCCTCCATCCGGACGGACTCCAGCGCCGCCCCGTCCAGGGGTACCGGCCCCAGGGCGCCGGCGTCCAGCTCTCCCTCCTCCGCAGCGGAGCGCAGGGCGGCCAGCTCGTCCCGCCGCACCGCCAGCAGGCGCTTGGCCTCCCGGCGGATGTGCTCGATCTGGTTTTTGCGGCCGCCGGCGGCCAGATACCAGCCCGCGGCCCCCACGGCCGCAGCGGCGGCCACTCCCAACAGCGTCTTCTTTTTCATTTGCTTACGCTCCTTTCTTGACGGCCAGCTCCATGAGCAGGCCGATTAGCAGCTCCTCGCCGTCCGCCCCGGTGGACTTCATGGCCAGATCGGTCTGGCCGCAGCGGAGCACCGCCCGGCGGCACCAGGGCAGGGAAAAGCGCCGGGCGGACTGCATGAGCCGCTCCGCCGGGTAGGCCGAGCGCATGCCCCACAGCTCCATGAGATAGGGCACGCCCTTTCTGTGCTCGATGGCCAGGCGGGCGGTGTAGAGCTGGCGGAGCTGCTTGCCCAGCACCGCCAGCAGCTTGATGGGGGCCTCCTGCATGTGGAGCAGCTCCCCCAGCACCTCCGCCGCCTTGTCGAAGTTCCCGGCGGCGATGGCGTCGGTCATCTGGAACACCACCGCGTCCAGCTGGGGGGTGGCCACGGCGTCGATATCCTGCCGGGTCACCCGGTGGTGGGCGGCGTAGGAACCGATTTTCCCGATCTCGGAGATCAGGTTGTTCATCAGATCGCCGCACAGGAAGATCAGGTACTTGGCGTCCTCGGTGCCGATGTCGTGGTCCATGGCCTTGAAGCGGCGGGAGATCCAGTCCACCAGATCCCCCTGCCCCTGGCGGTTGAAGGGCACCACGCTTCCCTTCTCCTTGAGCAGGGCGGCCAGCTTGGTGCGGGCGTCGGCCTTGTACTCGATGAGATCGTAGACAAACACCAGGCAGACGTAGTCGGGCAGCTCCCGCAGCACCGCCGCCAGGGCGTCCTTGTCCCCCTTGTAAATATCGTAGTCGTTGACCACGATGAGGGTACGCTCGCTCATCATGGGCAGGCAGTCCACCAGCTGGGCCAGGGTTTTGACGTCAAACTCCTTTCCACTGAGGGTGTGGAGGTTGAACTCCTCCATTCCGGCGGGCAGGAGCTTCTTTTTCAGCTGCCCCAGGTAGAAGTCCCGCAGATAGGCCTCCTCCCCGTGAAACACGTAGAGGGTGCCGATGGTGCCCTCCTTGATGTCCTTTTTCAGCTTCTGGTAGGCCGCAGTGTCCGGCTTTGCTTTGGGCGGCATGGCAATTCTCCTTACTTTGCGGTGATGGTGACGGTGCCCGACCAGTCGGTGCGGTAGATCGCGCAGCCGGCGGCGGCCAGGCGCTCCAGGGTCTCGGGCGCGGGGTGCCCGTAAGTGTTGTAGCCCACGGAGATCACCGCCAGCTCCGGCTTCGTCGCCAGCAGCAGCTCCTCCGAGGTGGCATATTTGGAGCCGTGGTGCCCCGCCACCAGCAGCTCGAGATCGGGGAGCGACCCATATTTGATCAGCCGCTTCTCCACCGTGTCATTCATGTCGCCGGTGATCAGCCCGTCGAAGTCTCCGGCGGTGCACAGGACGGAGAGGCCCTCCTCGTTGGCCCCGCCGCTGCCCAGGGGCGCGTAAATGCGCAGGGCGGACTCCCCAAAGGTCACGTCGGCATCCTCCGCCAGAAAGAGGGTCTCAATCCCCTTTTCCTCCGCCAGCGCCGTGATCTCCCGGCGGAGGGGGTCGTCCTCCTCCACGTCGGGGAGCACCAGCAGCCCCACCTCCAGCCGCTCCAGCAGCTCCGGGATGCCGCCGGCGTGATCCTCGTGGTAGTGGGTGAGCACCACCAGATCAATCCGGCTCAGGCCCAGGGACTGGAAGTAGTCGGCGGCGGTGTCGCCGGGGTTGTCCGCCCCGGTGCCGCCGCAGTCCACCAGGGCGGCGCGCCCGCCGGAGAGCAGAGCCACCGACAGGCCCTGTCCCACGTCCAGCACCGAGACGGTGAGCCGCCCGGCGGTGTGGGACGCGGCCTGGAACACCAGGGCCGCGCACAGTCCGGCCGTCCCCAGGCCCAGGGGTACCAGAGGCCGCTTTTTCTCCCCCCGCCCGAGCAGATAGAGCAGCAGCAGGGCGTAGACCAGCGCCAGCCAAAGCTTCAAGTATACCGACTGGGTGGAAAGCGCGGCGAAGGGCAGCGCCGCCAGGGCGTCCGCCATCCGCTGGACATAGAGCGCGGGGAGCGCCGCCGGGAGGGCCAGCAGGGCCGCCGGGCCGGGGAGAAACACCCCCAGCACCGCCGCCGCCAGCCCGCCCAGGAAGGCCAGGGACACCGCCCACAGGCAGAGCAGGTTGGCCAGCGGCCCCGCCAGGGAGACCGACTGGAAGTGCCAGGCGGTCAGGGGCGTGGTGAAGGCAATGGCCCCCAGACTCACCGCCAGGCTGGACAGGACAAACCGGGCGGCCAGACAGCCGGTTTTGGCCCAGAAGCCCTTGGGCCTGGCGGGGAGCCTGGCCGTCCACCGCTCGGTGAGAGGCCCGGAAAAGAGGTAGATCCCCGCCACGGCGGCAAAGGACAGTTGAAGGGACACCGACGCGGCGGCGTAGGGATTTTGGAGCAGCAGGAGCATGAGAACGGTGCACAGGGAGGTGGGCTTGTCCTCCTCCCGCCCCAGCAGGGGCGCCAGCAGAAGCATGGACTGCATAAAGACCGCCCGCAGGACGGAGGGGGTGTTGCCCACCACCGCCGCGAAGCAGACCAGCAGGGCGATGGTGCACACGGCGGTACGCCGCCGCCGGGCCCCCAGCAGGGCGGCCGCCAGCCCCGCCAGGAAGGAGACGTGGAGGCCGGAGACGGCGATGACATGGGCCAGCCCAGACCGGCGGAGGGCGGCATAGTCCCCGTCGGACAGCCCGGACCTGTCCCCGGTAAGCAGGGCGGTGACCAGGGGCGCGGCCTCCTCCGGGAAGGCGGCGGCCACACGGTCCTTGAGGGCCTTGGACACATAGGCAGGCCATGTCCACAGGGGCGGCCGGCCAGGGCGGGCCGTCTCCCCCTCCCCCTCGCCGTAGGCGATCAGGCGGACGCCCTTGGCGTAATAATAGTCGGTAGACTCCCCCGTGATGGTATCCGCCGCCCGGAGCCGGGCCTGGACGGTCAGCCCATCGCCGGGCCGCAGGTCGGGCGCGGGGGCGTCCAGATAGAGAAGGGTCCTGACCGGCCAACCTTCCACCGGGTGGAGGCGCACCAGCACCGAGCTGCCGTAGGCCGTGGCCTGGGGCCAGTCGGCCACCGTCACCTCCACCGGCCCCTCATACCCCGCCAGAGCGCGGGCGGGGGCCTGGAACAGCGCGCCGTAGGCCGCCGTCCACAGCAGGCCCGCGGCCAGGCCAAAGCCCGCCAAAAGCACCCGCCGGCGGCGGTCTCCCCGGAGGGTCAGCCCGGCCAGCGCCGCCAGGGCGCACACCTCCCCCAGCGGAACCAGCGCCCCCTCCGGCAGCACATAGACCGCCAGGAACACCGCCGCCGAACAGGAAGCGGCAAACCAGGCCAGCTTACGCATGGGGCGGAGAGGGATTGTCTGTCCGGCCCAACAGATAGTCGGTGCTGGTGTGGTAGAGCTCCGCCAGCTTGACCAGGGCCCACACCGGAATCTCCCGGAGTCCCTTCTCGTAGCGGCGGTAGACCTCTCGGTTTAAGTTCAAATATTCTGCAATTTGAATCTGCGTCTTGTCGTGATCGACCCGCAAATCCTCCAGACGAGGAAAATACATTTGGCAGCACCTCAACCAAATGCTACTGTTTTGTGGCATCCGGTTGTGAGTCTGCTACCATATGAATGTAATTATACACGGCGTGGCCTTATTTGCAAGTATATCCGGAATAACATTCTTACTGTGAAGGGGCGGCTCTTGTGGCTGCCCGCAAATGGTTTTCCCTGCGTAGAGGCCGACGCCCCAGGGCGGCCGCTCTTGCCCCTCTGGGGCAATTCACCTTCTGCCCACATCGGCCCTCCTTGTGCCAGGCTGGCGCGCCTTCCATGGGAACCCTTTTTGTATCTGTTTTCTTGTCATGCCTCCGGCGGGCCCCTTTCTGTGCGGACAGAAAGGGGCGAAAGAGCCGGTTAAGGCGGGGGATTCCGATTTCCCCCGCCTTAACAATCCACCCCTTGAAACGGCCAAGAAGGGGGAATTGCGATTCCCCCTTCTTGGAACTTCCCCCGGGCTGTTCTGCCGGCGGCTTTCCGGCGGCGGGGGCTTACGCTGTAACGCCCCCGCCGCACCGGCCTGGATGGGGGGAACGGGGGATATGTGTTGGGACGCAGGGGCGGAGCTTGTCCCCGCCCGCGGACGGCAAACCTAGGAAGGAGGAGAAATCCAATGATCTGCAATCTCTGCCCCCGCCGGTGCGGGGCCCTGCGCACGGAGACCGAGGGCCGGGGCGTATGCCGGATGCCGGAGGCGCCGGTGGTGGCCCGTGCGGCCCTCCACCAGTGGGAGGAGCCGCCCATCTCGGGCACGCGGGGCTCCGGCACCGTGTTTTTCTCCGGCTGCTCTCTGGGGTGCGTCTTCTGCCAGAACGACGCCATCAGCCACCAGGACTTTGGCAGGCCCATCTCCCTGGAGCGGCTGCGGGCCATCTGCTTCGAGCTCATCGACCAGGGGGCCCACAACATCAACCTGGTCAATCCCACCCACTATGCCCACGCGGTGGCCCGGCTGCTGGCCCAGCCGCTGCCGGTGCCGGTGGTATGGAACTCCGGCGGCTATGACCGGGTGGACACCCTGCGGGGCCTGGAGGGGAAAATTCAGATCTATCTGCCCGATTTGAAGTATGTCACGCCGGAGTACGCGGAGCAGTATTCCGGCGCGGCGGACTACCCGGAGGCGGCCCAGGCGGCCATTCTAGAGATGTTCCGCCAGACCGGCCCCTGCGTGTATCAGGACGGCCTGTTAAAACAGGGTGTTATCATCCGGCACCTGCTCCTTCCCGGGAAATTGGCCGAGGCCAAGCGGGTGATGGACTGGGTGGCGGAGCACTTCGCCCCCGGCGCGGTGGCCTTCTCCCTCATGAGCCAGTACCTCCCCTGGGGGCGGGCGGCGGAGTTCCCCGCGCTGAACCGCCGCCTGCGGCCCTCGGAGGTCCGCTCGGCCGAGGACTATATGGACGCATTGGGGCTGGAGGGCTTCACCCAGGGGGCGGAGGCCGCACGGTCGGAGTACATTCCGGCCTTTGATCTCACGGGGGTATAATAAACGGGCGGCTTTCCCGCGTGCGGGAAAGC
>ERZ773248.205-NODE-205-length-89329-cov-13.112104_pt1 | contig 89329 bp, 73 predicted proteins | sample MGYA00580518_ERZ773248 | MGnify/ENA primary metagenome ERZ773248 (study PRJEB29015, sample SAMEA2737762) | human gut metagenome | biome: human gut; feature: human-associated habitat; material: faeces | place: China | collected 2012 ...
AAAGTTGTTCAGGCTATATTGCAGAAAGGAAAGGTAATTTATGGCGAAGAAAGAAAATTCACTCGCACATACGAAATGGATGTGCAAATATCATATCGTCTTCACACCAAAGTATAGACGAAAAGTAATTTACAATCAATACAAAGAGGACATAAGAGATATTATAAAGCAACTGTGCGGTTATAAAGGTGTTGAAATTATTGAAGGACATCTAATGCCAGATCATATCCATATGTTAGTAAGTATTCCGCCAAAGATAAGCGTATCATCATTCATGGGATACTTAAAAGGGAAAAGTGCGCTTATGATATTCGATAAACACGCAAACTTAAAATATAAATTTGGAAATCGTCATTTCTGGGCAGAAGGATATTATGTTAGCACAGTCGGATTAAATGAGGCAACAATAAAAAAATATATCCAGGAACAAGAAAAGCACGACATTGCAATGGATAAGTTAAGTGTAAAAGAATATGAAGACCCTTTTAAGGGTTAATGCCAAGTAGTAACAATGCCCCTTAAGGGGTAGCGACGAGTCAAGAGCAATATGGCTTGAACGGAGCTGTGGGAAGGCTGTGTAAACAGAATTCTCATAGCCGAAAGAGAAAGCCAGCGCCTTGAGACGCTGGCCTAGTAACAAGGGCTTATAGCCCTGGAGCAAACCACCCGTTGGACGGGTGGTCCTGATTTTTTGACATAAGATTTACAGGATTTTGAAAAACAGCAGGAGAATATGTGCTAGAATTTCAAGTTAGTGTTATAATGCAAGAAGTAAAAAACGGCAAGCAGGCATGGCTGCCCGGCTGTGATTTGAAAAGGAGGAATGCTTATGCGTCAATGCCCGAATTGCAAGTCTGACAATCCAGATGATGCCCGTTTCTGCAATTATTGTGGAATGCGTCTTCCCGAATCAAAAGAGGAAACATTATATAATGATCTGGAAGGACTGGAAAAAGCCCGGAAGGTAGAATTTTCCGATCAGGAGATAGCAGAGGAATCGGAGAAAGTAATTGATGAAGCGAAGAAATTATTCGAACCAGAGTGGAGCGAAGAACCGGAAGAAAATGATGGTCTGAAAAAGCAGCTCACAATTCCGGAGAATCTGGGCCATATGATCGAAGAAGTGACGCGGGAAGAACTGGAACAGGAACTTCACAGGAAGATCAAGCTGAGAGAACAGGATCTGAAAGAGAATGAAACCCCGGAAGAAGAACCGGTTGAAGAACCGACCAGAATGATCGGAGAGGACAGCAAAGAAGAGGCGGATGAGCCGACACGTATGTTCACAGGGGATATCGGAGATTTCATCAAGAAGAAAAAGGACTATGAAGATGTTCCGGAAGAAGATGCATATGAGGAAATTCTTCAGTCCTGGGAGAGAAAGCGGAAAGAAAAGAAGATAAAGCGGGAAAAAGAAGGGAAAGATCCGAGCCGTGTGCCGCAATTTATCCGGGATAAACGTTCCTGGTCAGATATGACAACTGGACAGAAGAAAGCAGTGAAAAGAATTGCAGCAGGGATCATTATAGTTGCTGTATTCTGTATTATAGAAGTATATCACGGTCGCCCGGAGGCGGTGGCAGAGCGCTATTGTAAGGCATACATACAGGAAAACTGGAAGAAGGCAGGACGTCTGTCAGATCTTCCGAAAAACGGATATGTAACGCAGGATGAATATGTAAGCTATATGAAGAAAAATGCAGTTACTGGGATTTCCGGTTATGAAATAAAAGAGACAAAGGAAAATCGTCAGACAGAGGTAGAATCCGGCGGAAAGCAGCGTGCATTTACCGTTGCATATAAGACAGAAGATAACAAAGAAAAGACGAAGACGCTTATTGTTCAAAAACAGAAAAAACGAAACTTTCTTTTTTTTACTGATTGGAAAGTATCATCAGACGAGATAGTAGCAAATGACTTTAATCTCTATCTTCCGGCAGGTTCAAAAGCCTGGATCGATGATATAAAACTGACGGAGGATTCTAAGCTGAAAGATGACTCTGACAATCTGGAACAATACAAAGTGTCATTGATTGAAGGGGAACATAAGATCAAGGTAAAAGTTCCGTGCTTCCGGATGTACCGGTCCGGGTTCCGGGCGTCAGATAAAGGAAATGCGACGATTTCCAAGATGAAGATATCGGAAAATGGGAAAAAGAAATTTAACAGAAAGATGCAGGACATCCTGAACGCATATGTGAAAGCTGCGAAGGCAGGCAAATCTTTCTCTGAAGTAGCAGGATTGTTTGAGAAGGATTCTTCCTGCAAAAAAGAGAACAAAGAATTCTATAATGACCTGAAGAAGCAGCTCGGTTCCGGAGACGGTTATATAACGAAAGAAGTAAAACTTGATAATTATGAAGGAAAATATGTGATCAGCGGTGTAACAGGAGTGGTCAGGGGAACGTTGTCCTATGATTATAAAGTTACTTTTAAAGAAGAAAATAAAGATGAGAGCCGGTCTGTGTCAGAAACAGGTAATGGAGTCGAAGATGCAGACGGAAGCTCGCAGATGAGCGCCGAATTTGTGTATCAGAATGGAAGTTATCAGCTGCGTTCCGTTAATCCCGGAAATATCTGGTATAAGCAGCTGCAGTAGATTTATTCCCAAAAAGTTCTTTCAAAAAAATGCAAATAATATAGGAAAAAGCTTGCTTTTTAAGCCTGGATATGATACGATATTCGGGCGAATGGAAGTAGGCTTTTTTTTTATGCCTAAAATCGGGCAGCATCGCAAGCTGCCACGAAACACGTTAACTAAGAATATAAAGCGAGGTGGAAGTTGTGCGTACAAGAATCACATTGGAGTGTACAGAATGCAAGCAGCGTAACTACAACATGACAAAGGATAAGAAATCTCATCCGGAACGTATGGAAACCAAGAAGTACTGCAGATTCTGTAAGAAACACACATTGCACAAAGAGACAAAATAATCGCCGCAAGAAGGAGTGAATGTCGATGAGTGGTAAGAAAACTCAGAAAGAAAGCTGGTTCAAAGGTCTGAACAGAGAGTTCAAGAAGATCGTATGGCCAGACAAGATGACAGTTGCAAAAGAGACGGCAGCGGTTGTTTCTGTATCCGTGGTCCTGGGAGCGATTATCGCAGTTGTAGATTTTTTCGCCCAGTACGGAGTAGATTTATTAATTAAATAACTCAAAACGGACAAGAAAGGTGAGATTATGTCAGAGGCAAAATGGTACGTAGTTCATACCTATTCAGGGTACGAGAACAAAGTAAAAGCCAACATTGATAAGACAATCGAGAACAGACATCTTGAGGATCAGATCCTTGAAGTAAGAGTACCGCTGGAAGACGTTGTTGAGATGAAGAACGGTGTCCAGAAAGTATCTCAGAAAAAGATGTTTCCAGGCTATGTGTTGATACACATGATTATGAACGATGATACATGGTACGTTGTTCGTAATACAAGAGGTGTGACAGGATTTGTCGGACCTGGATCTAAGCCGGTGCCGCTTACAGATGCGGAGATGGCTCCTCTGGGAATCCAGAGAGAGGAAGTAGTCATGGACTACGAGGAGGGCGACACAGTCCAGGTAATCGCTGGAGCATGGGCAGATACGGTTGGTGTAATCCAGTCTATCAACATGCAGAAGCAGAGCCTTACTATTAATGTTGAGCTCTTCGGCCGCGAGACCCCGGTTGAAATTGGTTTCGCAGAAGTTAAGAAAATGTAACAGTAAGTGGGAGGGGCGTTGTATGTTCCCCGCCATCACCACAAGGAGGTAATTGAAATGGCAAAAAAAGTAGAAGGTTATATTAAATTACAGATCCCAGCCGGCAAAGCTACTCCGGCACCACCGGTTGGACCTGCTCTTGGTCAGCACGGTGTAAACATCGTTGAATTTACAAAACAGTTCAACGCTAAGACTGCAGATCAGGGAGATATGATCATCCCTGTAGTTATCACAGTTTACAATGACAGAAGTTTCAGCTTCATCACAAAGACACCACCGGCAGCAGTTCTGATCAAAAAGGCCTGCAACATCAAATCTGGTTCAGGTGTACCTAACAAAACAAAAGTTGCTACAATCACAAAAGCTCAGGTTGAGGAAATCGCTAAGACAAAGATGCCAGACCTGAACGCTGCTACAATCGAGAGCGCTATGAGCATGGTAGAAGGTACATGCCGTTCTATGGGTGTAACTGTAACAGAATAATTGATGAAGATTAATGTGGGAGGGTTATCCCGACAATACCACTAGGAGGTTTATAGAATGAAAAGAGGAAAGAAATACGTTGAAGCTGCGAAAACAATCGACAGAGGAACACTCTACGATGTAGCAGACGCAGTATCATTAGTTAAAAAGACTGCAACAGCAAAATTCGATGAGACAATTGAAGCTCATATCAGAACTGGATGTGACGGACGTCACGCTGACCAGCAGATTCGTGGAGCAGTTGTTCTGCCACACGGAACTGGTAAAAAGGTTCGTATTCTTGTATTTGCGAAAGATGCCAAAGCTGAAGAAGCTAAAGCAGCCGGAGCAGATTTCGTAGGTGGAGAAGAACTTATTCCTAAGATCCAGAATGAAAACTGGTTTGAATTCGATGTAGTAGTAGCTACACCAGACATGATGGGTGTTGTTGGACGTCTCGGACGTGTACTTGGACCTAAGGGATTAATGCCAAATCCGAAGGCTGGTACAGTAACAATGGACGTTACAAAAGCTATCCAGGAAATCAAAGCTGGTAAGATCGAGTACAGACTTGATAAGACAAACATTATCCATGTGCCAGTAGGTAAAGCAAGCTTTACTGAAGAACAGCTTACAGACAACTTCCAGACGCTTATTGATGCGATTAACAAAGTAAGACCTGCAGCAGTTAAGGGACAGTACCTTAAGAGCGTAACACTTACTTCAACAATGGGACCTGGTGTAAAAATCAACCCAATGAAGCTTGTTTAATCCGCAAGATAATAATGAATACAAACTCCGTATACAGATGTGATGCTGTATACGGAGTTTTTTTATACCAAAGTTTTTTTGTAAAAGAAAATGAAAAATCTCTTGACAATAACACACGCATATGATAATATACTACAGGACTGCCGAAGACAGTAGGTGCTTGAAAGAGCGTAAGAACACATTTTATGCGGACGCCTACCGAGGAAAGATCGATACTAAAGTATGACTTATCAACCTCTATGTCTTTGGATATAGAGGTTTTTTACATTTATATCTGTCGGCGGTGTAAACTTACAAATCTACAAGGAGGTGCACCATTCGTGGCAAAAGTTGAATTAAAACAACCAGTTGTACAGGCTATTGCAGAGGACGTGAAAGACGCAACAAGCGTTGTCCTTGTTGACTACCGTGGACTGACTGTTGCAGAAGATACAGAGATGCGTAAACAGTTAAGAGAAGCAGGCGTTGTCTACAAAGTTTGTAAGAACACAATGATGAAGAGAGCTTTTGAAGGAACTGATTTCGCAGCATTAGATGAGCACTTAGAAGGACCAAGTGCTATCGCTATTTCTAAAGATGATGCAACAGCTCCGGCAAGAATCCTTTGCAAATTTGCAAAGAATGCAAAAGCCCTTGAATTAAAAGCAGGTGTGGTTGAAGGAACATTATATGATGTAGACGCATTAAATGAACTTGCTAAGATTCCTTCAAGAGAAGAGCTTCTTTCCAAATTACTTGGAAGCTTACAGTCACCTATCACAAACCTGGCTCGCGTTCTCAATCAGATCGCAGAAAAAGGTGGAGCAGATGCTTGTGAAGCAGCTCCGGCAGCAGAAGAAGCTGCAGAAGCACCAGCAGCTGAATAGGCTGATGGCAGCGTAATAATTTATTTCAAAAAAGAAAATAAGAAAAATGGAGGAAAATAAAATGGCAAAGTTAACAACAGAAGAATTTATTGAAGCTATCAAAGAGTTATCTGTATTAGAGTTAAATGATCTTGTAAAAGCTTGTGAAGAAGAATTTGGTGTATCCGCAGCAGCAGGTGTTGTAGTTGCAGCAGCTGGAGCAGAAGGTGGAGCAGCAGCAGAAGAGAAAGATGAGTTCGATGTAGAATTAGTTTCTGCAGGAGCAGCTAAGGTTAAAGTTATCAAAGTTGTTCGTGAAGTAACAGGACTTGGACTGAAAGAAGCTAAAGCATTAGTTGACGAAGCTCCAAAGGTAATCAAAGAAGGCGCTTCTAAAGCTGAGGCTGAAGAAATCAAGACTAAACTTGAAGCAGAAGGTGCTGAAGTTAACCTTAAATAATTCGAGTTTGATTGAATTATCAGGGCATTCCGGTGACGGGATGCCCTTTCGTATTATAAGGGATGCTGAATATAAGAAAGAACTGAAAAAATAGTGCGGATTTGCTTGACATACTTGACAGGCCTGTGCTATAGTAAAAAATGCGCTATTGTGGATAGTTATGCCATGATTTCGTAAAAAAAACAATAAATTGTGTTGTTTTTTGAGACTCTGCAAGTTATATGGGCGGTGAAAAGCCCAGCCAGAAAAATAAATGAGGAGTGAAACGTCAATATGGAGAAAAACAGAATTCGTCCTATTAAAAGTGGAAAAAGTTCACGAATGAGTTATGCCCGACAGAAAGAAGTCGTTCAGATGCCTAACTTGATCGAAGTTCAGACAGATTCTTACAAGTGGTTTCTGGATGAAGGGTTAAATGAAGTGTTCGATGACATTTCCCCAATTACAGATTACAGTGGAAAATTAAGCCTGGATTTCGTGGATTTTACTTTGTGTGAGAATGAAGTGAAATACACGATTGATGAGTGTAAAGAACGTGATGCAACATATGCTGCACCTCTGAAAGTCAAAGTAAGACTTCACAATAAAGAGACAGATGAGATCAATGAGCATGAGATCTTTATGGGAGATCTTCCACTGATGACAAGAACAGGTACCTTTGTGATCAATGGTGCGGAACGTGTAATTGTCAGCCAGTTAGTTCGTTCTCCTGGTATCTATTATGCCATTGCACATGACAAATTAGGTAAAAAACTGTATTCAGCTACCGTAATCCCGAACCGTGGTGCATGGCTGGAGTATGAGACGGATTCTAATGATGTTTTCTATGTACGTGTAGATAGAACAAGAAAGGTACCGATCACTGTGTTGATTCGTGCATTGGGAATCGGTACAAATCCAGAGATTATTGAACTCTTTGGAGAAGAGCCGAAGATCCTGGCAAGTTTTGAGAAAGATGCTGCAACGAATTATCAGGAAGGACTTCTGGAATTATATAAGAAGATCCGTCCGGGTGAACCTTTGGCAGTAGACAGTGCTGAAAGTCTGATCACAAGTATGTTCTTTGATCCGAGACGTTATGATCTTGCAAAAGTAGGACGTTACAAGTTCAATAAGAAGCTTGCGTTAAAGAACCGTATCAGTGGTCAGGTGCTGGCAGAAGATGTTGCAAGTCCAATGACAGGGGAAGTTCTGGCAGAAGCAGGAACCAAGATCACAAGAGAACTGGCTTCTGCAATCCAGAACAATGCAGTTCCATATGTATGGATCAGCGTAGAAGAGACAGAACGACCGATCAAGGTACTTTCAAATATGATGGTTGACCTTGATGCTGTTGTTGATGTGGATCCGGAAGAAGTAGGGGTTACAGAGCAGGTATATTATCCTGTGCTTGCTGGAATTCTGGAAGAGACAGCCGGAGACATTGATGAATTAAAGGATGCGATCAAGAGAGATATTCACGATCTGATTCCAAAGCATATCACAAAAGAAGATATCTTAGCTTCTATTAACTATAATATGCATCTGGAATATGGCATCGGAACAGATGATGATATCGACCACCTGGGTAACAGACGTATCCGTTCTGTAGGTGAGTTGCTTCAGAATCAGTACAGAATCGGTCTTTCTCGTCTGGAAAGAGTGGTTCGTGAAAGAATGACAACACAGGATATGGAGGGCATTTCTCCACAATCCCTGATCAATATCAAACCTGTAACAGCAGCAGTGAAAGAATTCTTCGGATCTTCCCAGCTGTCACAGTTCATGGATCAGAACAATCCGCTTGGTGAGCTGACTCATAAGAGACGTCTTTCAGCGTTAGGACCTGGTGGTCTGTCAAGAGACCGTGCAGGATTCGAGGTACGAGATGTACACTATTCTCACTACGGAAGAATGTGTCCGGTAGAGACACCTGAAGGACCGAACATCGGTCTGATCAACTCTCTTGCAAGTTATGCAAGAATTAATGAGTATGGATTTATCGAGGCTCCATACCGTAAGATCAACCATGATGATCCGACTAACCCGGTAGTAACAGATGAAGTTGTATACATGACAGCGGATGAAGAAGATAATTATCATGTAGCACAGGCGAACGAGCAGTTGGACGAAGAAGGACATTTTGTACGTAAAAATGTATCTGGTCGTTACCGTGAAGAGACACAGGAATATGAAAGAAGAATGTTCGATTATATGGACGTATCTCCTAAGATGGTATTCTCTGTGGCTACAGCTTTAATCCCATTCCTTCAGAATGATGATGCGAACCGTGCCCTGATGGGATCAAACATGCAGCGTCAGGCAGTACCGCTCCTGTTTACCGAGGCTCCGGCAGTAGGAACAGGTATGGAAGAAAAAGCTGCCGTTGACTCCGGTGTATGTGTGGTCGCTGAAGAAGGCGGTACAGTAGAACGTTCTACTTCTACAGAGATTACAATTCGTCAGGATGACGGAAAACTGAAAAAATATAAATTAACAAAATTCCAGAGAAGTAACCAGAGCAACTGTTATAACCAGAGACCAATCGTCTTCAAAGGAGACAGAGTCGAAAAAGGCGAGGTTATTGCAGATGGACCATCTACATCTAATGGTGAACTTGGACTTGGAAAGAACCCGCTGATCGGATTCATGACATGGGAAGGTTACAACTACGAGGATGCTGTTCTGCTTAGTGAAAGACTGGTGCAGGATGATGTATATACTTCTATTCATATTGAAGAATATGAAGCAGAAGCACGTGATACAAAGCTTGGACCAGAAGAGATTACACGCGACATTCCAGGTGTTGGTGATGATGCACTGAAGAATCTGGATGAAAGAGGAATCATCCGTGTCGGAGCAGAAGTCCGTGCCGGAGATATCCTGGTAGGTAAGGTTACTCCTAAGGGAGAGACAGAGCTTACAGCTGAAGAAAGACTGCTTCGTGCGATCTTCGGTGAGAAAGCCCGTGAAGTAAGAGATACTTCTCTTAAAGTACCTCACGGAGAATATGGTATTGTAGTAGATGCAAAGGTATTTACAAGAGAGAATGGTGATGAGATGTCACCTGGAGTAAACCAGTCAGTCCGTATCTATATTGCACAGAAGAGAAAAATCTCTGTCGGTGACAAGATGGCCGGACGTCATGGTAACAAGGGTGTCGTTTCCCGTGTACTTCCGGTTGAAGACATGCCATTCCTGCCGAATGGACGTCCACTGGATATCGTGCTGAATCCACTGGGTGTACCGTCACGTATGAATATCGGTCAGGTCCTGGAAATTCACCTGTCCCTGGCTGCAAAAGCACTTGGATTCAACATCGCAACTCCTGTATTTGACGGAGCGAACGAGATTGATATTATGGATACTCTTGATCTGGCAAATGATTATGTTAACTTAAGCTGGGAAGAGTTTGAAGCAAAACATAAAGAAGAACTTCTTCCGGAAGTACTGCAGTATCTGTCAGACAACAGAGAACACAGAAAACTCTGGAAAGGTGTTCCGCTTTCAAGAGATGGTAAGGTCCGCCTGCGTGACGGACGTACGGGTGAGTACTTCGACAGCCCGGTAACCATCGGACACATGCATTACCTGAAACTGCACCACCTGGTAGACGACAAGATCCATGCACGTTCTACAGGTCCTTACTCACTGGTTACACAGCAGCCATTAGGAGGAAAGGCTCAGTTCGGTGGACAGCGTTTCGGAGAAATGGAGGTATGGGCACTGGAGGCTTATGGTGCATCATACACACTGCAGGAAATCTTGACTGTGAAGTCAGATGATGTCATCGGACGTGTGAAGACTTACGAAGCAATCATCAAGGGTGAGAATATTCCTGAACCGGGAATTCCGGAATCCTTCAAGGTATTGCTCAAAGAGTTACAGTCACTCGGACTGGACGTACGTGTCTTACGTGATGACAATACAGAAGTGGAGATTATGGAAACTTCCGATATGGGAGAGACAGATTTCCGTTCTCTGATCGAGGGAGACAGAAGATATCGTAATGATGATGACGAAGACTTTGGTAAACACGGATACAGCAAACAGGAATTCCAGGGTGAAGAGCTGGTTGATGTAGAAGAAGAACCAGAATCAGACGATGATTTCGATATGAATTTTGAAGAAAATGATGACTATGATTTCGGCGATTCATCTGATGATGAATAGGAAGGGGTCCAAAGTATGCCAGAAAATAATAAGGAACAAACTTATCAGCCAATGACTTTTGATGCGATCAAGATCGGTTTGGCATCACCTGAAAAGATTCTGGAATGGTCAAAAGGAGAAGTTACCAAACCAGAGACCATCAACTATAGAACTTTAAAACCTGAAAAAGACGGACTGTTCTGCGAAAAGATTTTCGGACCAAGCAAGGACTGGGAATGCCATTGTGGAAAGTACAAAAAGATCCGCTATAAAGGTGTGGTCTGCGACCGTTGTGGTGTTGAAGTAACAAAAGCAAGTGTACGTCGTGAGCGCATGGGCCATATCGCCCTTGCTGCTCCGGTATCGCACATCTGGTACTTCAAGGGAATTCCAAGCCGTATGGGACTGATTCTTGATCTGTCCCCGAGAACATTGGAAAAAGTACTGTATTTCGCTTCTTATATCGTACTGGATAAAGGTGAGTCAGATCTGATGTACAAACAGGTATTATCAGAGGCTGAATATCAGGAAGCAAGAGAAAAATGGGGAAGCACATTCCGTGTAGGAATGGGTGCAGAATCCATCAAAGAACTTCTTGAGAACATTGATCTTGAGAAAGAATATACAGAATTGACAGAAGGCTTGAAAGGTGCAACCGGACAGAAACGAGCAAGAATCGTAAAACGTCTGGAAGTAGTAGAAGCTTTCCGTGAGTCTGGAAACAAGCCAGAATGGATGATCATGACAAATATCCCGGTTATCCCACCGGATCTTCGTCCAATGGTACAGCTGGATGGCGGACGTTTTGCGACATCTGACCTGAATGATCTGTACAGAAGAATCATCAACAGAAATAACCGTCTGAGACGTCTTCTTGAATTAGGCGCACCGGACATTATTGTTAGAAATGAAAAGAGAATGCTTCAGGAAGCTGTAGATGCCCTGATCGACAATGGCCGCCGCGGACGTCCGGTAACAGGACCTGGTAACCGTGCACTGAAATCTCTTTCCGATATGCTGAAAGGTAAGTCCGGACGTTTCCGTCAGAACTTGCTTGGTAAGCGTGTTGACTATTCCGGACGTTCCGTTATTGTTGTAGGACCGGAACTTAAGATTTACCAGTGTGGTCTGCCGAAAGAAATGGCAATCGAGCTGTTCAAACCATTTGTTATGAAAGAACTGGTTCAGAACGGAACAGCACACAATATTAAAAATGCTAAGAAGATGGTAGAAAGACTTCAGCCGGAAGTATGGGATGTTCTGGAAGAAGTAATCAAAGAGCATCCGGTTATGCTGAACCGTGCCCCTACACTGCACAGACTTGGTATTCAGGCATTTGAACCGATTCTTGTAGAAGGTAAGGCTATCAAGCTTCATCCATTGGTTTGTACAGCGTTCAACGCCGATTTCGACGGAGACCAGATGGCTGTCCATCTTCCACTTTCCGTAGAAGCACAGGCAGAGTGCCGTTTCTTACTTCTGTCACCGAACAACTTACTGAAGCCGTCTGATGGTGGTCCGGTAGCCGTTCCTTCACAGGATATGGTACTTGGTATCTATTATCTGACTCAGGAGCGTCCTGGTGCCAAGGGAGAAGGCATGATCTTCAAGAGCTTCAACGAAGCACTTCTTGCTTATGAAAATGCTGCCGTAACACTTCATTCACGTGTAAAAGTACGTGTATCCAAGAAGATGGCAGATGGAACAGTGAAGACAGGAACGGTAGAATCTACAGTCGGACGTTTCATGTTTAATGAGATCATTCCACAGGATCTGGGATTTGTAGACCGTGACGTAGAAGGAAATGAATTGCTTCTGGAAGTTGATTTCCATGTAGGAAAGAAACAGCTGAAACAGATTCTTGAAAAAGTTATCAATACACATGGAGCTACTGCTACAGCAGAAGTACTCGACCATGTAAAGGCTATGGGTTACAAGCTTTCAACAAGAGCTGCCATGACCGTATCCATTTCTGACATGACGGTACCTCCGCAGAAACCGGAGATGATCAAAAATGCACAGGATACTGTAGATAAGATTACAAAGAACTTCAAACGTGGTCTCATTACAGAAGAAGAAAGATATAAAGAAGTTGTAGAGACATGGAAAGCAACTGACGATGCCCTTACAAAGGCGCTGCTTGACGGTCTTGATAAATATAACAACATTTTCATGATGGCAGATTCCGGAGCCCGTGGATCTGACAAACAGATCAAACAGCTTGCAGGTATGCGTGGTCTGATGGCCGATACAACAGGTCACACGATCGAGCTGCCAATTAAATCAAACTTCCGTGAAGGTCTTGATGTACTGGAATACTTCATGTCTGCACATGGAGCTCGAAAAGGTATGTCCGATACAGCTCTTCGTACAGCCGATTCGGGATATCTGACAAGACGTCTGGTAGACGTATCACAGGAACTGATCATCCACGAAGTAGACTGTGCAAAACCGGGAGCACCGATTCCTGGAATGTATGTAAAAGCATTCATGGATGGAAACGAAGTGATCGAAAGTCTGCAGGATCGTATCACAGGACGTTATATCTGTGAGAACATCGTAGATAAAGATGGTAACATCCTTGTAAAGGCAAATCACATGGTAACACCGAAACGTGCAGAGCTGATCTGTAAAAAGGGTGTTGACGAGAAGGGCGAGCCGCTGACACAGATTAAGATCCGTACAATCCTTACATGTCGTTCACATAATGGTGTATGTGCAAAATGTTACGGATCCAACATGGCAACAGGTGAGCCGGTACAGGTTGGAGAAGCTGTCGGAATCATCGCCGCACAGTCAATTGGAGAACCTGGTACACAGCTTACTATGAGAACATTCCATAGTGGTGGTGTAGCCGGTGGAGATATCACACAGGGTCTTCCTCGTGTCGAGGAGCTTTTCGAGGCAAGAAAGCCTAAGGGACTTGCAATTATCACAGAAATCGCAGGAACTGCTAACTTAAATGACACGAAGAAGAAACGTGAGATCATTGTGACAAATAAAGAAACAGGTGAATCCAAAGCATATCTGATCCCTTATGGATCACGTATCAAGGTGGCTGACGGCGCAGAACTGGAAGCCGGTGATGAACTGACAGAAGGTAGTGTAAATCCACACGATATTCTGAGAATCAAAGGACTTCGTGCTGTACAGGATTACATGATCCAGGAAGTTCAGAGAGTATATCGTCTACAGGGTGTAGAAATCAACGATAAGCATATCGAGGTTATCGTTCGTCAGATGCTGAAGAAGATACGTATCGAAGAGTCCGGAGACACAGAATTCCTTCCGGGAACAAATGTTGACAGACTTGAGTTTGAGGATGTAAATGAAGCTTTGGAAGCAGAAGGTAAAGAACCTGCAACAGGTGAGCAGATCATCATGGGTATTACAAAAGCTTCCCTTGCTACGAATTCATTCCTGTCTGCCGCTTCCTTCCAGGAGACAACAAAAGTCCTGACCGAAGCTGCTATTAAGGGTAAGGTTGATCCGCTGGTAGGTCTGAAAGAGAATGTTATCATTGGTAAACATATTCCTGCCGGAACAGGTATGAGAAAGTATCGTGACATCAAGTTGAACACAGAGATGGAAATGGAAGACGAACTGGATTTTGAGGACGATTTTGATTTTGAGTTCAAAGATGCAGATGAGATGAATCAGGAGATTACTCTTGATGAAGGAACAGAAGATGCAGTAGAAGATATTGCAGAAGAAACAGTTGCTGTATCTGAAGATGAAGAATAAAATATAAGTCAAATAAAAAGAAAGTGTTCACACTGAAAAGTGTGGACATTTTCTTTTTTTAATGAAGAATAAGTTAATATCACTAACGTTTACTGTTATTTGTATATATAAATTGACTTTTATATTCAAAAAGTTTATAATAATTGTCAGTGAGAATCAGTGAAAATAGTAACAGATTCTGTCAACATTTTAAGAAAGGTTGGGGTTCTATTATGGATCAAGGTAAACTTACAAGAATATTAAAATCAATGGAGGAGCATGAGGTTCCGCAGATGATCGTTTCTGACCCGGTTGCGATCTTCTATCTGACAGGCAAGTGGATTTTCCCGGGAGAAAGACTTCTGGCATTGTATCTGAATGTGAACGGAAATCATAAAATGGTAATCAACAAATTATTTCCACAGGAATCAGATCTTGGCGTAGATCTTATCTATTATGATGATATTGAAGACGGAGTAGAGATCTTAAGCAAGTATGTAGATAAAGATAAGACAATGGGAATTGATAAAACATGGCCGTCAAAATTCCTTATTCGTCTGCAGGAGTTAGGCGGAGGAAGTAAATTTGTAAATGGATCTCCGATCATCGATTATATCCGTATGGTAAAAGATGAGAAAGAAAAAGATCTTATGAGAAAATCTTCTAAGTTAAATGATATTGCTATGGAAAAGATCATTCCATGGGTAGCAAAAGGATTAACTGAGAAAGAATTAAATGCAAAAATGCGTGAAATTTACAAAGAAATCGGATGTGAAGATGTATCGTTCGATCCAATTACAGCATACGGACATGGCGCTGCAGATCCACATCATGTAACAGATGATTCCAAAGGAAAACGCGGAGATTGTGTAATTCTTGATATCGGTGGATTTAAAGATAACTATGCATCGGATATGACAAGAACTGTATTCATCGGTGAAGTATCTGACCGTGCAAAAGAAATTTATGATATCGTAGTTGAAGCAAATAGAAGAGGTATCGAAGCTGCCAAACCGGGAAATAGAATGTGCGACGTTGACCTTGCTGCAAGAAATTACATCGAGGAAAAAGGATTTGGCGAGTATTTCACACACAGAACAGGACATTCTATCGGACTGGAAGATCACGAATTTGGTGATGTATCATCTGTTAATACTGACATCATCAAGGTTGGACAGTGCTTCTCAGTAGAGCCGGGAATCTATCTCCCGGATGAGAACATCGGTGTTCGTATCGAAGACCTTGTAATCATCACAGAAGATGGATGTGAAGTCCTGAATGACTTTACAAAAGACCTGATCGTTGTACCGGAAGAGTAAAATATCAGAATACATATTTCGTACAGAAATGGAGAAAATGCAGATGACAAGAGATCAGGCGTATGAAATCTTAACAAAATACATGAAAGGTGAGAATTATATTACACATTCTCTGGCAGTTGAGGCTATTATGAAGGGATTGGCCAAACGTCTTGCGCCGGACGAGGTGGAATATTGGGGAATTGCAGGATTGCTGCATGATCTGGATGAAGAGCAATGTGACTGGGAGCATGACTTAAGTGTACACGGACCGACATCGGTAGAAATCTTAAAAAAAGAAGGGATTGATGATCCTGTATTATTTGGAGCGATCTGTGCACATAATCCGAAAAGTGGCGTGAAAGCGAAAACAAAAATCCAATATGCACTTCTGGCTGCAGATCCAATGAGTGGTTTCTTAAAAGCGGTTGCGCAGATTTACCCGGATAAAAAGATTGCAAGTGTAAAAAGAAAGTCTGTTATAAAACGTTTTAATGAAGCACGATTTGCGAAAGGTGCCAATCGTGATTATATGGAAAGTATTGAATTTACAGGGCTGATGCTGGAGGATCTGATTGATATCGGATTGGAAGAAATGTGTGCGATCTCTGATGAATTAGGATTATAACAAAGTATAAAATGGTGTTGTAAGAAATATAGATCTTACAACACCATTTATAATATATCACTAATTATTCATAACGCTCATCGATGACACGTTTTGTCTTCTTTTCGCTTCGAGGTAATAATCCGATTTCAACAACTTTAACTAACGGTGTAAAGCCTATGCGGCTTTTGACGGTAGCTGCGATTCGTTTAGCAAGATCAAGGAAGTCAACCGTTCCATTTGTTTCAACATAGATTCGCATGGTGTCTTTTCCGTCAAGATGAGAAATGCGGATCTGATATTCACTGGATACTTCAGAAAATTCTTTTAAGATTTCCTCAATCTGAGCTGGGAACACATTTACACCCTTGATCTTCATCATATCATCGGTACGTCCCATAATAGTATCGAGCCGTGGGAATCTGCTTCCGCAAGGACATTCTCCCGGAATGATGCGGGAAAGATCATGTGTGCGGTAGCGGATAAGAGGTGCTCCTTCTTTGACCAGGGTGGTAATGACGATTTCTCCGAGTTCTCCGTCTGGAAGTACTTCACCGGTTACAGGGTCGATGATCTCAATGTAAATATAATCATCCCAGTAGTGCATACCACAGTCATGGGAACAGCTGATTCCGATTCCCGGTCCATAGATTTCCGTCAGGCCATAGATATCATAGAGTTCAATTCCAAGTTCTTCCGTGATACGCCGGCGCATTTTTTCACCCCAGCGTTCAGAACCAATGATTCCTTTCTTCAGATGGATCTTGTCTTTGATTCCTCTTTTTTGGATTTCTTCTGCAAGAAGCAGGGCGTAAGAGGAAGTAGAACCGAGAACGGTTGTCTTCATATCCATCATCATCTGAAGCTGTTTGTCGGTGTTTCCGGGTCCCATAGGAATAACCATGCTTCCTAATCTTTCGGCACCTGCCTGAAATCCGATTCCGGCAGTCCAGAGTCCGTATCCGGGTGTGATCTGGATACGGTCCAGATTTGTAAGACCGGCCAATTCATAGCAGCGTTGAAACATGATTGCCCAGTCGTCTACATCTTTCTGAGTATATGGAATGATGACCGGCAGTCCGGTGGTACCGGAAGAAGAGTGGATTCGGACAATCTTTTCTTCCGGTGCGGTCATCAGACCAAGAGGATAAGCATTTCTTAAATCATTTTTCTCAGAAAACGGAAGCTTTTGAAAATCTTCCGCTGACTGTATACTGGTAACACCGGCTTCTTCTAATTTCTTTCCATAGAAACTTTCTGCTTTCAGGAGCGCCTGTATCTGATTATTTACCTGTGCGATTTGTGTCTCTGTAATCTGCATATGTCGTGTTCCTGCCTTTCTTTGTTATATGTTATAGTTTAATGCCCGGAGATTCATTTCATGGAATTTCTCGGGAAGTGTATATTTCATAATGTCTTCAATTTCAGAGATTGTAAAGTCCAGTACTCCGGTCCGTATGGCTGCGCCAAGAAGCACCATGTTCAGTACTTTGGAAGAACCAATGTCTGCACATGCCTGATCTGCATTTACAAGAGTCAGATTAGGAACAGCCGCTTTTAGATATTCAAGCATCTGAGGTGCATCATAATCTGATCCGCTTAAGGTAGCAGTAACTGGTTTTACAGCTCGGGTGCTGACAACAATATGTCCGTGGTCTTTGAGATAGGGAAGCATACGGACTGTCTCACCTGGTTCGAAGCCGATGATCAGGTCGGCAGTTCCTGTTTCAATCATTGGCGAATAGAGATTATCACCCATACGAAGATGACTGAATACACTACCACCACGCTGAGCCATACCGATGGTCTCGGCACTCATGACAGGAATATCTTTACTCATAGCTGCTGCGGCAAGAAGTTTGGAAGCGAGGACGGTTCCCTGACCGCCGACGCCGCACAGGACAATGTTTTTTTGATTATTCATGTTTTTTACCTCCTATAATAGCAGCTGCAGGGCATACCTGACTGCATAATCCGCAGCCGGTACACATCGTATCATCAATGCAGACATTACCGTTGTCAAGTACAATGGCAGGGCATCCAAGTTCACGGATACATTTTTTACATCCGATACATTTTTCGGCATCTATATGAAGAGAAAACGCCGGCTTGGTGATGGCTATACATGGTGATTTGAATATAATAGCTTTTACACCTGTCTTATCAGCCATTTCCCGGACGCATGCTACAGATGAGTTCAGATCCAGCGGATTTACAGTCTTAACATCTGTAACGCCGATTCCGCGGAGGACTTGTTCAATATTAATTTTTTGCACGATCTCCCCCATCACTGTGCGGCCGGTTCCAGGGTGTGGCTGATGTCCGGTCATGGCTGTGGTAGAGTTGTCTAGAACGATCAGGATCATATTCGCCTGATTGTACACGGCATTGACAACACCTGTGATCGCAGAGGCGAAGAAGGTCGAGTCTCCGACAAACGCAAAGCATGTGGTGTCAGGTTCCACTTTTTCGATACCTTGTGCAATATTCAATCCGGCACCCATACACAGACAGGTATCAACCATATCGAGAGGAAGGGCATTTCCGAGCGTATAACATCCGATATCCCCGCAGAAAACGGTTTTCTTTCCTTTCATAGCTTTTTTTACGGCGTAGAAAGAAGCTCTGTGAGGACATCCGGCGCAAAGTACCGGCGGGCGGACCGGCAGTGCCGGCGGTTCCGGAAAATCAGTGGTGACAGGGGAGGTAAGACCAAGAAATGTATTAATATAGGTAGTTATAGTGTCACGGGTGTTTTCTCCGGCACAGGCAGTATGACCACTGAGTTTTCCGTTAATTCTGGTTGGAAGATGATATTTTCCGCATATATAGATCAGCTCACGTTCGATGACCGGATCAAGTTCTTCCAGACAGAGAACCTCATCAAGTCCAGAAAGGAAATCTACTGCTAATTTTTCCGGAAATGGATGAGGCGTGGCAATTTTTAAAGTCTTTACCATACCTGTCTTTTTTAATGTTTCCATCGTGTAGGTATAGCTGATCCCTCCGGTGGCGATTCCTTTTTTTGAATCCTTGAAAGCATCGCAGGATGGATGAATCGTATTTTTCTCATAAGAAGAAAAGATATCGGATAATTCCTGGTTACGTGCTTCGATTTTTTTGTGATTCATGAAAGATAATCTAGGAAAGATAACCCAGCGTTTGGAATCTTTGATAAAACCTTCCGGCTGGTGGTGGGTATATTCTGTCTCATCTTTTACCATGATAGACGCGTAGCCATGACAGACACGTGTGGTTGGACGTAAGAATACCGGAGTACCGTATTTTTCTGAATATTCAAAAGCTTCCTGGATCATCTCATAAGCTTCCTGTGCCGAAGATGGGTCAAAGCAAGGCAGCTTGGAAAATCTGGAAAAATGTCTGGTATCCTGCTCTGTCTGAGAAGAAATCGGACCCGGATCATCTGCTACGAGAATGACCATTCCGCCTTTGATCCCGACGTACTCGAGACTCATCAGCGGATCGGAAGCAACATTTAATCCGACCTGCTTCATGGTTACCATGGATCTTGCACCGGCATAAGAAGCTCCTGCAGCCAGTTCCATGGCCGCTTTTTCGTTCACGGACCATTCCACATACACATCATCCGGCCGGTGTTTTGCTATAGTTTCCAGAACTTCCGTAGAAGGGGTTCCGGGATAACCGGCTACGACATTAACTCCGGCAGCAACTGCACCGAGGGCAATTGCTGCATTTCCCATTAAAAATTCTTTATGCATAATCATATCACCTCTAATTGTACGAATTCGTTATTTAAATAGTATAATATGTCTGATAAAGAAATGCAATCTTTTGGTAACGTAATAAAGTGGAATAAAGCAAGGAAAACGAAGAATGTCTTTTCGGGAATACAAGGATATGATAGAATAACACTACCAGATAGATTGTGACAGGTATCAGAAAATAAAAAGAGGTATGTAAGATGAAAAAATATGATTATTTAGTAGTCGGGTCAGGATTATACGGGGCAGTGTTTGCCTGTGAAGCGAAAAAAGCGGGAAAATCAGTGCTGGTAATCGATAAACGTCCGAATATTGCGGGAAATGTATATACAGAGGATGTAGAAAAAATTCATGTACATAAGTATGGTGCACATATTTTTCATACAAATAATAAGAAAGTATGGAATTATATTACGCAGTTTGCGGAGTTTAACAGATTTACGAATTCACCGGTAGCGAATTATAAGGGTGAGTTATATTCACTTCCTTTTAATATGTATACATTTAACAAGATGTGGGGAGTGGTGACACCGGAAGAAGCAGAAGCGAAGATAGAAGAGCAGAGAAAGGAAATTACGGGAGAGCCAAAGAATCTGGAAGAACAGGCAGTTTCACTGGTTGGAAGAGATATCTATGAGAAATTGATCAAGGGTTATACAGAGAAGCAGTGGGGACGTGACTGCACAGAACTTCCGGCATTTATTATCAAGAGACTTCCGGTGCGTCTGACATTCGACAATAATTATTTCAATGCAATGTATCAGGGAATTCCTGTGGGAGGGTACACGAAGATGGTAGAGAATCTTCTGGATGGCATAGAGATCCGTCTGAACACAGAATATCTGGAGCATAAAGAGGAATTAGATGCGCTGGCAGAAAAAGTAGTTTATACAGGACCGATCGATGCTTATTTTGAATATAAACTCGGAACGTTGGAGTACCGCTCTGTAAGATTTGAGACGGAACTTTTAGATAAGCCGAATTTCCAGGGGAATGCAGCTGTAAACTACACAGACAGAGAGACGCCTTGGACACGTATCATCGAGCATAAGTGGTTCGAATTTGGAAAGGATTCAGAAGGAAATGATATTCCAAAGACTGTGATCAGCCGAGAATACAGCTCTGAATGGAAATTGGGTGACGAACCATATTATCCGGTCAATGATGAAAAAAATGGAGCATTGTACGCAGAATACAAAAAATTAGCAGAAAAAGAAGAGAAAGTGATCTTCGGAGGCCGTCTCGGGGAATATAAATATTATGATATGGATGCTGTCATAGCATCAGCGTTAGAACTCTGTGAAAAGGAACTCGGAATTATAACCGGGTAATAATGAAAAAAGTATGCATAGAAGCAATTGTCTTTGCACATATGCATACTTTTTTGCCATTTTTGCTTGAACTTGAGTCTAATACCAACTATAATGGGGGCAGTTGCTTTGTGAAAGATAGACGATATATTATTTTAGGAGAATAGATATGGGAAGATATTTCGGAACAGATGGTTTCCGTGGCGAAGCCAATAATAACTTAACAGCAGATCATGCGTACAAGATCGGAAGATTTCTCGGATGGTACTATGGAGAAGTAAAACGTCAGAATGGTGATGATACACCGGCACGTATTGTAATTGGAAAGGATACGAGACGTTCCAGCTATATGTTCGAATATACATTGGTAGGTGGACTTGTTGCATCGGGAGCAGATGCTTACCTGCTTCATGTTACAACAACACCATCTGTTGCTTATGTGGCAAGAACGGATGAATTTGACTGCGGGATCATGATTTCTGCAAGCCATAATCCGTATTATGACAACGGAATCAAACTGATCAACGGTAATGGCGAGAAGATGGATGAGGGAACGATCGCACTGGTAGAAGACTATCTGGATGGAAAACTGGAAGTATTTGGGGAAAAGTATGAGGAGATTCCATTTGCACATACATCTAAGATCGGACGTACGGTAGACTATGTATCAGGAAGAAACCGTTACATCGGATATCTGATTTCACTTGGACTTTATTCTTTCAAGGGTGTGAAGGTCGGACTGGATTGTGCGAACGGAAGTTCATGGAATCTGGCAAAGTCTGTATTTGATGCACTTGGAGCCAAGACATATGTGATCAATGCAGAGCCGGACGGAACGAATATCAATAACAATGCAGGATCTACGCACATCGGCGGCCTGCAGAAATTTGTTGCCGAGAATGGTCTGGATGTTGGATTTGCATATGACGGAGATGCTGACAGATGTCTCTGTGTAGATGAAAAAGGGAATCTGATAGATGGAGATGCGATTCTTTATATTTATGGAAAATATATGAAAGAACGTGGAAAACTGGAAAACAATACGGTTGTTACAACAGTTATGTCTAATTTTGGGTTATACAAAGCATTCGATGAGGCAGGGATTGATTATGCAAAGACTGCAGTCGGAGACAAATATGTATACGAATATATGACAAACAATGGATGCATTCTCGGAGGAGAACAGTCCGGCCATATTATTTTCTCAAAATATGCTTCCACAGGAGACGGTATCCTTACCAGTCTTAAGATGATGGAAGTTATGATGGCAAGAAAGAAGAAAATGAGTGAACTCATGGAAGGGCTTCATATTTATCCACAGGTTCTGGAGAATGTACGTGTGACAGATAAGAAAGCAGCGCAGGATGATGCGGATGTACAGAGCGCGGTACGGGCAGTAACAGAAGCCCTTGGAGATACCGGACGCATCCTCGTGCGGGAATCCGGAACAGAACCACTTCTCAGAGTTATGGTAGAAGCAGAGACAGAAGAAATCTGTAAAAAATATGTAGATCAGGTTGTAGATGTAGTTAAGAAAAAAGGATATGTGATCGGCTAAAGCAGCGGACCTGAGGCAGAGATAAGATACATAAATACCAGAAATGGAATAGATTATATTAAGAATAATACAGGGAGAAAAATCGAATTATGTGTGGAATTGTAGGATTTACAGGTGAACACCAGGCAGCACCGATCCTGTTGGATGGTTTGTCAAAACTGGAATATCGTGGTTACGACTCGGCAGGAATTGCTGTACGTGACGGCAGTGCAGATACAGAGATCATTAAGGCAAAAGGCAGACTGAAAGTTCTTGCTGAGAAGACGAATGATGGTGAATCCGTAAAAGGAACCTGCGGTATCGGTCATACAAGATGGGCAACACATGGAGAACCATCTGAGAATAATGCACATCCTCATGCAAGTGATGATGGAAATGTTGTGGCTGTTCATAATGGTATTATTGAAAACTATCAGGAATTAAAGGATAAACTTGTCCGTAAAGGGTATACATTCTATTCTGAGACAGACACGGAAGTAGCAGTAAAACTGATCGATTATTATTATAAAAAATATGAGGGGACTCCGGTAGATGCGATCAATCATGCGCTGGTACGGATCAGAGGCTCCTACGCATTGGCAATTATGTTCAGGGATTATCCGGAAGAAATCTACGTAGCAAGAAAGGACAGTCCGATGATCCTTGGAGTTGCGAACGGAGAATCCTATATTGGTTCCGATGTTCCTGCAATTCTGAAATATACGAGAGATGTATACTATATCGGTAACCAGGAGATGGCACGTGTCCGTAAAGGTGAGATTACATTCTATAACCTGGATGGAGAAGAGATTGAAAAAGAATTAAAGACGGTTGAATGGGACGCAGAGGCAGCAGAAAAATCAGGATATGAGCATTTCATGATCAAGGAAATACATGAGCAGCCAAAGGCAGTTTTAGATACACTGAATTCTGTTATAAAAGACGGAATGATTGATCTTTCAGAGGTCGGACTTTCGGAAGAAGAGATCAAAGAGATCAGCCAGATTTATATCGTGGCATGTGGATCGGCATATCATGTCGGAGTGGCAGCACAGTATGTCATGGAAGATCTGGCAAGAATTCCGGTACGTGTAGAACTTGCATCAGAATTCCGCTATCGTAATCCGATTCTTGATCCGAAAGGACTGGTAGTCATTATCAGCCAGTCAGGAGAGACCGCAGACAGTCTGGCAGCACTCAGAGAATCAAAGAAACAGGGAGTAAAGACACTTGGTATCGTGAATGTAATCGGTTCTTCTATTGCCAGAGAGGCAGACAATGTATACTATACACTGGCAGGACCGGAGATTGCAGTTGCGACAACAAAAGCATACAGCACACAGTTGATCGCAGCTTATACACTTGCAATTCAGTTCGCAAAGATCAGAGGACAGATTACAGAAGAACAGTATGCCGGATATATTGAAGAACTTCAGAGCATTCCGGAGAAAATTCAAAGAATTATCGAGGATAAAGAGAGACTTCAGTGGTTTGCATCCAAACAGGTGAATGCGAAAGACATTTTCTTTATCGGTCGTGGAATTGATTATGCGATTTCCCTTGAGGGAAGCCTTAAGATGAAAGAAATCAGCTATATTCATTCAGAGGCATATGCAGCAGGAGAATTGAAGCACGGAACGATTTCCCTGATTGAAGAGGGTACACTGGTTATCGGAGTACTGACACAGCCGGAATTATATGAAAAGACACTGAGCAACATGGTAGAGTGTAAGAGCCGTGGCGCATATCTGATGGGACTTACAACATTTGGACATTATAATATTGAAGAAAACGCAGATTTTTCTGTATATATTCCAAAGACAGACCCTCATTTTGCAACATCACTTGCAGTTATTCCGCTTCAGTTACTTGGATATTATGTATCAGTAGCAAAAGGTCTGGATGTAGATAAACCGAGAAACCTTGCAAAGAGTGTAACAGTAGAATAGAAATGAACAGGGTGGGATATGGCATGATAAACAGTCATGGTATATCCCGCTTTTTTGTGCTATACTGATTTTAACTGTAAAAAAGACAAATAAACAAAGGAGAAAGAGAATTATGAAAACAGCATTAGTCATCATGGCTGCAGGAATGGGTTCGCGTTTTGGCGGCGGAATTAAGCAACTGGAACCGGTAGGCCCAAATGGGGAGATCATTATGGATTATTCCATTCATGATGCAATAGAGGCCGGATTTAATAAAGTAGTATTTATCATTCGTAAGGATATCAGAGATGCATTCCATGATGCGATCGGAAAAAGAATTGAAGGAATCTGTAATGAACTGAACATAGAATTTGCTTATGCATATCAGGAGTTGGATGATCTCCCGAAAGGAATTGAAAAGCCGGCCAAGAGAAGCAAGCCGTGGGGGACAGGACAGGCGGTACTGGTATGTAAAGATATTATCAAAGAGCCGTTCGTAGTTATTAATGCAGATGACTATTATGGAAAAGAAGCATTTGTAAAGATTCATGAGTTCCTTGTGGAAAATTATACACCGGAAAAATCAAAAGAACTTTGCATGGCCGGATTCATTCTCGGCAATACTTTAAGTGATAATGGAACTGTTACAAGAGGAATTTGTGCAGTAGATGAGAATGATTATCTGACAGATGTCGTAGAAACTTATGAAATCAAAAAGACATCAGACGGAGCAGAATCTCAGGGAAATAGAATTGATGTAAATTCACATGTATCGATGAATATGTGGGGACTGACACCGGAGTTTGTAGGACTTCTGGAAGAAGGATTTGTAGAATTCTTTGAGAACATCAAAGGGGATGAAACAAAAGAACTGAAAGGTGAATATCTGCTCCCAATCTATATTGATGAACTTCTGAAAAAGGGAACAGTAAGTGTCAGACTTCTGGAGACACAGGACAAATGGTTTGGCGTAACTTATAAAGAAGACAAACCGGTTGTAGTAGAGTCATTTGCAAAACTGATCGCAGACGGTGTATATAAGAAAGATCTGTTTGCAGATCTTAAGGCGTAATATCCGGGATATAACCGCAGGTATGATATCGAAAGCATGTGATTGAACAGGAAGAAAAAAGACAGGAAAGAATATGACGGAAAACAGGAGAAAGAGAAATAAGGCCGGAATTATCTGGCTGTTTCTTATGCTGATCTGGCTGATGGTGATTTTTTCATTTTCAGCAAAAAAAGCAGATGAATCGACGGTAATGAGCCACTCCGTCGGAAAGTTGATTGGAAATATCGTGATTCCGGAGTACAGATCCTGGCCGAAAGATAAGCAGGAACAGTTTGCGGAAAAGATAGATTTCCCGGTACGCAAATGTGCGCATGCGTCGGAATACGCAGTCCTTGGTGTGTTGATGCTGGGGACTGCGTACTCTTTTTCGGAAGAGCGGGGGAAAAAGAACAGATTATTATGCTGGTGTGCAGGTACGGCATACGCAGCAACAGATGAATTCCATCAACTATTCGTGCCTGGGCGCAGCTGTCAGTTCAGGGATGTCTGTATTGACAGCGCAGGCATACTGACAGGTATCGTGCTGTTTAGCCTGATAAAGCATCAGATCGCGAAATATAATGAAAAAAAAAAGTGGCAAAAAACGTGAAAAATCAAGGGAAATCCCTTGACAAGAATCATGATTCGTAATAAACTAAACAAGCGTGCATGGGAACGTTTTGTTTTGATGTGCGACTATTCACAAGATGAATAAGCAACTTATTATAATCGTAGGAGGTGAAAGAAATGCCAACATTTAACCAGTTAGTAAAAAAAGGACGTCAGACATCTGTAAAGAAGTCTACAGCACCAGCACTTCAGAAAGGATACAACTCTTTAAAGAAGAGAAGTACGAATACTTCTGCACCACAGAAGAGAGGTGTTTGTACAGCTGTTAAGACTGCTACACCTAAGAAACCTAACTCAGCTCTTAGAAAGATCGCCAGAGTACGTCTGTCTAACGGAATCGAAGTAACAAGCTATATCCCGGGAGAAGGACACAATCTTCAGGAGCATAGTGTTGTTCTGATCCGTGGAGGAAGAGTAAAAGACCTTCCAGGTACAAGATATCATATCGTAAGAGGAACACTTGATACAGCAGGTGTTGCTAAGAGAAGACAGGCTCGTTCTAAATACGGTGCTAAGAGACCAAAAGATGCTAAGAAATAAATCTATTGCATAGACAACAGATAAGATTTCAAACCAATTAAAAATGTAATCACAAACAGAACTATGATTATGTAAGTTGCAAGGTATATATATGTATGCCCTATGCACTACACAGTATCATTAGAAAGACACATGTGAGTACCGATGAATTAAATTAAGATGTTTAAGGAGGGAAGGACCGTGCCACGTAAAGGACATACTCAGAAAAGAGACGTATTAGCGGATCCAGTATACAACAATAAAGTGGTAACCAAGCTTGTCAACAACATTATGCTTGATGGTAAGAAGGGTGTTGCACAGAAAATCGTATACGGAGCGTTTGAAAGAGTTGAAGCAAAAGCCGAAAAGCCAGCTATCGAAGTATTTGAAGAGGCTATGAATAACATCATGCCAGTACTTGAGGTAAAGGCTAGACGTATCGGAGGAGCTAACTACCAGGTGCCGATCGAGGTTAGACCTGAGAGAAGACAGACTCTTGCACTTCGTTGGCTGACAGTATACTCTCGTGCTAGAGGAGAGAAAACAATGGAAGAAAGACTGGCTAACGAAATCCTGGATGCAGCAAACAATACAGGCGCATCTGTAAAGAAGAAAGAAGACATGCACAAGATGGCAGAAGCAAACAAAGCATTTGCTCACTATCGTTTCTAATTATAGGAGGAAAAAATCTTGGCTGGAAGAGAATATCCATTAGAGAGAACAAGAAATATCGGTATTATGGCGCATATCGATGCTGGTAAGACAACTCTTACCGAGCGTATCCTGTACTATACCGGTGTTAACTATAAGATTGGAGATACTCACGAAGGTACTGCTACCATGGACTGGATGGAACAGGAGCAGGAAAGAGGTATCACAATCACTTCTGCGGCTACAACATGCCACTGGACACTCGAAGAGTTCACAAAACCTAAAAAGGGAGCTCTTGAGCACCGTATCAACATCATTGATACTCCGGGACACGTTGACTTTACTGTAGAGGTTGAACGTTCACTCCGTGTACTGGACGGCGCTGTCGGCGTCTTCTGTGCTAAGGGTGGTGTTGAGCCTCAGTCAGAAAATGTATGGCGTCAGGCTGACACATACAATGTACCAAGAATGGCATTCATCAATAAGATGGATATCCTGGGTGCTGATTTCTACAATGCAGTAGACCAGATTAAGACCAGACTTGGAAAGAACGCTATTTGTCTTCAGTTACCAATCGGTAAAGAAGATGACTTCAAGGGAATCATTGACCTGATGGAAATGAAAGCTTACATCTACAACGATGATAAGGGAGATGACATTTCTGTTACAGATATCCCGGAAGATATGGCAGATGATGCAGAACTTTACCATACAGAAATGGTAGAGAAGATCTGCGATCTTGATGATGATCTGATGATGCAGTATCTGGAAGGTGAAGAACCATCTGTTGAAGATATGAAGAAAGCACTCAGAAAAGCAACATGCGAGTGTACAGCAGTTCCTGTTTGCTGTGGTTCAGCTTACAGAAACAAAGGTGTACAGAAACTCCTTGATGCAATCCTTGAGTACATGCCTGCACCAACAGATATCCCGCCAATCGATGGTGTGGATGAGGATGGTAATGATGTTGTAAGACATTCTTCAGATGAAGAGCCGTTCTCAGCACTTGCATTCAAGATTATGACAGACCCATTCGTAGGTAAACTGGCATACTTCAGAGTTTACTCTGGTACAATGAACTCAGGTTCTTATGTACTGAATGCTACAAAGAATAAAAAAGAGCGTGTTGGACGTATCCTTCAGATGCATGCCAACAAGCGTGAAGAGCTTGATAAAGTATATTCAGGTGATATCGCAGCCGCTATCGGATTTAAATTCACTACAACAGGTGATACAATCTGTGACGAGCAGCATCCTGTAATTCTGGAATCAATGGAATTCCCAGAACCAGTTATCGAGCTTGCTATCGAGCCTAAGACAAAAGCTTCCCAGGGTAAACTTGGTGAATCTCTTGCAAAACTGGCTGAAGAAGACCCTACATTCCGTGCTCATACTGATCAGGAGACTGGACAGACAATCATCGCCGGAATGGGAGAACTTCATCTTGAAATCATCGTAGACAGACTTCTTCGTGAGTTCAAGGTAGAAGCTAATGTAGGTGCTCCTCAGGTTGCTTACAAAGAAGCATTTACAAAACCAGTTGATGTCGACAGCAAATATGCAAAACAGTCAGGTGGACGTGGACAGTACGGACACTGTAAAGTTAAATTCGAGCCAATGGATGTTAACGGTGAGGAAACATTCAAATTCGAATCTTCTGTAGTTGGTGGAGCTATTCCGAAGGAATACATCCCGGCTGTAGGTGAAGGTATCGAAGAGGCTATGCAGTCTGGTATCCTTGGAGGATTCCCGGTTGTTGGTCTTAAGGCTAATGTATATGACGGTTCTTACCATGAAGTCGATTCAAGTGAAATGGCTTTCCATATTGCAGGTTCTCTTGCATTTAAGGACGCTATGAAGAAGGCATCTCCGGTTCTTCTTGAGCCTATCATGAGAGTTGAAGTTACTATGCCGGAAGAGTACATGGGTGATGTTATTGGAGACATTAACTCACGTCGTGGACGTATCGAAGGTATGGATGACCTCGGTGGTGGAAAGATCGTTCGTGGATTCGTTCCATTGTCAGAAATGTTTGGATACTCTACAGACTTACGTTCCAGAACACAGGGACGTGGTAACTACTCAATGTTCTTCGAGAAATATGAGCCAGTACCGAAGTCTGTACAGGAGAAGATTTTATCCAGCAAAAATGACTAATTATTTATAAAATGCTTGAAAAAGTGCTACATTTGAAATATAATCAAATGTAGCCGAGCAAACGAACAATTTGTTAATATGCCATATGGCACTAAATTAAGGAGGATATTCAAAATGGCTAAAGCTAAATTTGAAAGAACAAAACCGCATTGTAATATCGGTACTATAGGTCACGTTGACCACGGTAAAACAACTCTTACAGCTGCTATCACAAAGACACTTGCAGCAAGAGTTGAAGGAAACGCTGCTGTAGATTTCGAAAATATCGACAAAGCTCCAGAAGAAAGAGAACGTGGAATCACAATCTCTACAGCTCACGTTGAGTATGAGACAGAGAAACGTCACTATGCACACGTTGACTGCCCGGGACATGCTGACTACGTAAAGAACATGATCACAGGAGCTGCTCAGATGGACGGAGCTATCCTTGTTGTAGCTGCTACTGATGGTGTTATGGCTCAGACAAGAGAGCACATCCTGCTTTCTCGTCAGGTAGGTGTTCCTTACATCGTTGTATTCATGAACAAATGTGATATGGTTGACGATGAAGAACTTCTTGAATTAGTAGAAATGGAAATCCGTGAACTCCTTGACGAGTATGAATTCCCAGGAGATGATACTCCAATCATCCAGGGATCAGCTCTGAAAGCTCTTGAAGATCCAATGTCAGAGTGGGGAGATAAGATCATGGAACTCATGGATGCTGTAGATTCTTATATTCCAGATCCAGAACGTGATACAGATAAGCCATTCCTTATGCCAGTAGAGGACGTATTCTCTATCACAGGACGTGGTACAGTTGCTACAGGTAGAGTAGAGCGTGGTGTTCTTCATGTATCTGACGAAGTAGAAATCGTTGGTATTCACGAAGAGACTAAGAAGACTGTTGTAACAGGTGTTGAAATGTTCCGTAAACTTCTTGATGAAGCTCAGGCTGGTGACAACATCGGTGCACTTCTTCGTGGTATCCAGAGAACAGAAATCGAAAGAGGACAGGTTCTTTGTAAACCAGGTTCAGTAACATGCCATCACAAATTCACAGCTCAGGTATACGTACTGACAAAAGACGAAGGTGGACGTCATACTCCATTCTTCAACAACTATCGTCCACAGTTCTACTTCAGAACAACAGACGTAACAGGTGTTTGTGACCTTCCAGAAGGTGTTGAAATGTGCATGCCTGGTGACAACGTAGAAATGACAATCGAACTGATTCACCCAGTTGCTATGGAGCAGGGACTTCGTTTCGCTATCCGTGAAGGTGGACGTACTGTAGGATCAGGACGTGTTGCTACAATCATCGAGTAATTATAATCTGTTATCAGAATATTAACTCAAATATATACCCCAGAGGCTTAGGTCTCTGGGGTTTTTGTGTTATCAATCTTTTTCAGACCAGGCGTATGGTCTTGAAGAAAAGTACTGAGTTTTGTATACTATAATATATTAATAGTACAGAGATTAAAAAATGATTAAGGATAATAAGAAAAAAGGAGTATGCATAATTTATGCTAAGATTGAGTATTATTGTACCTGTTTATCAGGCGAAGGAATATCTTGAAAAATGTATAAATAGTATTTTGGAACAATCATTTGTTGATTTTGAATTGATTCTGGTAGATGATGGATGTGAAAGAATCTGCAATGATTATGCGAAAAAGGATGAGCGGGTCAAGATTATCCGGCAGGAGAGCCAGGGTGTTTCAAGTGCAAGAAATACAGGATTGGATTATGCAACGGGAAAGTATATTGCTTTTGTTGATGCGGATGACTGGGTTGAGACGGATCTGTTTGAAGAATCTATAAATGCAATAGAAAAGAGTAAAGCTGATATTTTATATCATGGATTTGTGAAAGATATATGTAGTGATAACGAAAAAGAACCTGTTATGAAAGGAATGCCTGAAATAGAAGGTGTTTTATCAAAACGGACAATGAAAGAATATATATTAAAACAAAATGGAGAAATTAACGTTAATGTCTTTAGTTACATTTTTAGAAAAAAAGTATTGGATGATATAAAATTTAATACAAATATGTCGTATGCGGAAGATACGGTTTTTGCAATGCAAACATTAGCAAAAGTTCGAAGTTATTGATAGTTTATTTGAGAAAATGAAAACCATATTAACCATTCTTCATTTAGAAGGAATTCTAATTACTTTTGGACCGTTATATTGCCGGAGGAAATAGATATGAGCAGACAAGAAATAGATTTTGTAATTACCTAGGTGGATGGAGTAGATCCGGCATGGCAGGAAGATAAAAGAGAATGTATGCGTCAACAGGGAATGGAAGTTAAGGTTGATGATAGAGAAGAGAGATACCGAGATTGGGATATTTTACAATACTGGTTCAGAGGTGTGGAAAAATTTGCACCATGGGTAAGAAAGATACATTTTGTTACGTATGGTCATCTTCCAAAATGGCTGAATACAAAGAATCCCAAATTGCATATTGTTAATCATGAGGATTTTATTCCGGAGAAATACCGGCCGACATTTAATTCACATGTGATCGAGTGGAATTTTCATCGTATTCATGGTCTGTCTGATAATTTCGTATATTTTAATGATGATATGATGTTATTAAAACCTGTAAAACGCCAGAATTTTTTTGTAGGGAACCAACCAGTGGACATGCTTGCGTTACAACCCGATGTAACAAATGTAGAAGATACAACCATGCCATACATTTACCTGAACAACGCCATGCTGCTTGCAAAATATTTTGACAAACGGGATAATATGAAGAAACAGCCGGGAGCATATTTTCACATGGGGTATCCTCCGATGTATTTCTTTTATAATATGCTGGAGGTTATGTTTCCTAGATTTACCGGCTTTTACACGGTACATGGACCATCGCCGCTTAAGAAGAGTACATACGAGACTATATGGAACCTTGAACCGGAGCTTCTGGATCATGTCTGTTCACATCCATTCAGACACAAAGAGGATGTGAATCAGTACGTATTACGGGAATATGAGAAACTGATGGGGAATTTTGTTCCGAAAAATGTAAAAAAATTCTGTAAGTATTATAATTTGAAAAAGAAAAATAAAGACTTTGTAGATACAATCGTAAATCAGAAAGTGGCATCTGTATGTATCAACGACAGTAATACAGAGATTCCATATGAGAAAGTAAAGAAGGAATTAAAAAAGGCCTTCGAACAGATCCTTCCAGAGAAGTCATCATTTGAATTGTAAGGGCTTTTACCTTTTTCGGTTGACGCAGCCCACTATGGTCCTTGTTAAGATGAAATCTTTCACAAAGGGTGACATATATCTTGCAGAAAGCGTTTTTAAGACATATTTCGGTGAAGAAAAGAAGGAGAACGACATGTACAATTCAGAAATCGTAATTATAGGAGCAGCAATCATAGATGTACTTGTAAGACCCGTCAGTGCCAGGGTGTTTGAGACCGGTTCTTATCCGGCAGAGGATATCCACATGACAACCGGTGCGGATGCATTGAATGAGGCAACGATTCTTGCACATATGAACCGTAAGGTGCAACTGGAAACGGTAATTGGAAAGGATGATGCCGGAAGCTTCATACAGAATCATCTGCAGTCATCAGGGATATATGTAAGAAAAAATTGCGTGAAAGAGACGGAAAAGACAGGAATGAATGTAGTTCTGGTGGGAGCAGATGGGACCAGAAGCTTCCTTACGAATCCAAACGGAACTCTTAGAAGTCTCCGCATAGATGATATTGAGATGCCATTTCCAGAGAGTGCAAAAATCATATGTTTTGCCAGTATTTTTGTATTTCCAAAGATTGGACCGGATGAATTAACACGGATTTTCAAAAAGGCAAAATCACAGGGAAAAATCGTCTGCGCAGACATGACAAAAAGAAAGAAAAATGAAACACTACAGGACATGGCAGAAGCGTTCTCATACATTGATTATCTGTTGCCCAATGACGAAGAAGCAATGCTGCTTACCGGTGCAGATTCAGTAGAAGAAGCAGCAGAACTGTTAAAACGTACAGGTGTGGGAAATGTCATTATAAAATGTGGAAAACGAGGCTGTTATATCAGAACAGACGTGGAAAAATATTGGATTCAGGCAGAACAGAATGTGAATTGTATAGATACGACCGGAGCGGGGGACAGTTTTGCGGCGGGATTTCTGAATGCATTATTGGATGGAAAAAGTGTAGACGAATGTGCAAAAGAAGGAAATCAGTGCGGTGCAAAATCGGTTAAGTATGTTGGTGCAACAGAGTGGTTGAAAATGGAAATTAATATTACGGACTGCAGGTAAAAAATTTGGAATTATGTATATGACCATCTGAAAAATAGCAATCAGGTGTGGATACAGGAGGAGACGATATGGAATATTCTCATGAGATCATTGTACCGAATGATGATCTGCCCTTTAAAATGTTCATATTTGAAGGTGGGGAAGGATGCTACGTCAGACATAAGCACTGGCACAGATCGATCGAAATATTTGCAGTATTTGACGGTGAGATGGAATTCTATCTGAATGATGAATCTTATCCGCTGCATTCCGGAGAGTTTATGCTAGTGAATTCCAATGAGATACATTCTATCCATGCACCGAAAAAGAACCAGACACTGGTGATTCAGATCCCGCTTGTTACATTTGAGCGCTATTATACGGATGAGGGATACATTTACTTTTCACATAGTTCCAGGATACAGGATGAAGAGGTAATGGGATTATTTGAAGAAATGTACCGGGTATATTCGGAAAAGAAAACCGGGTATGAATTCAAAGTACAAAGTCTGTTCTATCGTCTGCTGTATCTTCTGGTGAGCAAATACCGTAAGACAGATCTGGATGCAGAACGGATTAAGGCGAATAAGAAATTAAATAAATTATCAATGATCACGGATTATATGAAGCAGAACTACAGTAAAGAGTTATCTTTGGAAAGTCTTGCAAGAACATTTAATTATTCGCCGACCTATCTTTCAAGGATGTTCCAGAAATATGCGCAGATGAGCTACAAGACATATCTGGATGATCTGAGGCTTCGACATGCATTTAATGATCTTGTGAATTCAGATCTTTCGATTGGACTGGTAGCGGAGAAGAACGGGTTTGCGGGAAGCAAAGCATTTGCCAGAGTATTTAAAGAGCAGTACGGGGTGCTTCCAAGTGAATACAGGAGACAAAATCAGGAAAAGAGAGAATCTAAGACCTTTTAAATAGCGATAGTTTCTACATCTAAGTGGAATAGCTATTTAAAAGGTTTTTTGTTGAAAATATATAGTAAAAATAAATAAAAAGATAAGAAATCGCCATAAACAGGCTAATTTATCGGTAGTACGTATGAAAACAGGTTGATATAATGACATCGTAAACAAAAGGAACGACAAATACATGGAGGATATCACATGAAGATTCTGAATGTAACAAATACTGAATTTAAGGCTTATGGAAAAGTTCTGGAAGGATACGATACGGCAGAACTTTTAAAGGCAATGGAGCATGCACCGCTTCCGCTTGATGAAGTCATCTATGAGCCATCCATCGAAGAACTGGAAGCATTAAAGATTGCGGATGAATTAAAGAATCGTGCATATGGGGGACTTCCAATCGAGATTGGATATTGTAACGGTAATAATAAGAAACTGAATGCAGTAGAATATCACCGTTCATCAGAAATTGACATAGCAGTCGATGATCTGATACTTCTGCTTGGAAAACAGCAGGACATCACAGAGGATTATACATATGATACAGCAAAGATCGAAGCATTCTATGTACCGGCCGGAACAGCAGTAGAGTTATATGCAACCACACTTCATTATGCACCGTGCTCAGCGGCAGAGACAGGATTCAGATGTGTCATCGTACTGCCAAAGGATACAAATTATGAACTGAGTGAAGAGCAGAAAAAGACGGTAGAAGAGGCAGCAAAAGCAGAGGGACAGATAACGGAAGACAGACTTCTTACAGCAAAGAATAAATGGCTGATCGCACATGAAGAAGCAGCCATCGAAGGAGCCTTTAACGGTATGCGTGGCATGAATGTAACATTGTCATAATACGGAATATGCCATATCACTTTTTGAATGCTTGTTTTGTAGATGAAAATATAAGTAAAAAGACGAATAATAAAAAATAATTCAGGAGGAATCACACAATGAATAATATGCCAGAAGTAAAAATCGGAGTAGTAGCAGTAAGCAGAGACTGTTTCCCAGAAAGTCTTTCTGTTAACAGAAGAAAGAATCTTATGAAAGCCTATACAGAAAAATACGGAACAGAAGGAATCTATGAATGTCCAGTATGTATCGTAGAGAGTGAGATCCACATGGTACAGGCATTAGAAGATATTAAGAAAGCAGGATGTAACGCACTCTGCGTATATCTTGGAAACTTTGGACCGGAGATCTCAGAGACATTACTTGCAAAACATTTTGACGGACCTAAGATGTTCGTAGCAGCAGCGGAAGAAAGCGGAGATAATTTATTAGATGGACGTGGAGATGCATACTGTGGTATGCTGAATGCAAGCTATAACTTACAGCTTCGTAACGTACAGGCTTATATCCCTGAATATCCGGTTGGAGATGCAGAAGAATGCGCAGATATGATCCATGAATTCCTGCCAATCGCAAGAGCCGTTGTAGGTCTTCAGAACTTAAAGATTATTAGCTTCGGACCAAGACCGATGAACTTCCTTGCTTGTAATGCACCGATCAAACAGCTTTATAACCTGGGGGTTGAGATTGAAGAAAATTCAGAGCTTGATCTGTTTGAAGCATTTAATAAGCATACAGGAGATGAAAGAATTCCAGCTATCGTAAAAGAGATGGAAGAAGAACTTGGAGCCGGCAATAAAAAGCCAGAAATCCTTCCAAAACTTGCACAATACGAAATTACGTTAAAAGACTGGGTAGAAGAACACAGAGGATATCGTAAATACGTAGCGCTCACAAGTAAGTGCTGGCCAGCATTCCAGACTCAGTTCGGATTCGTTCCATGCTATGTAAATAGCCGCTTAACTGCACAGGGAATCCCGGTTTCATGTGAGGTGGATATCTACGGAACACTGAGTGAATTCATCGGAACAGTTGTAAGCCAGGATACAGTAACACTTCTGGATATCAACAACTCTGTACCAAAAGATATGTACAAAGAAGAAATTGAAGGAAAGTATAATTATACACAGAAAGATACATTCATGGGATTCCACTGTGGAAATACAGCTTCAAGCAAGCTTTCCTTCTGCGAGATGAAATATCAGAAGATCATGGCAAGAGCACTTCCGGAAGAAGTGACACAGGGAACACTTGAAGGAGATATCGTACCTGGAGACATTACTTTCTATCGTCTGCAGAGCACCGCTGATAATAAGTTGCGTGCATATGTGGCACAGGGAGAAGTCCTTCCGGTAGCTACAAGATCATTCGGAGCAATCGGTGTATTTGCGATTCCGGAGATGGGAAGATTCTACCGTCACGTACTGGTAGAAAAAGGATATCCACATCACGGAGCTGTAGCATTTGGACATTTCGGAAAAGAGTTATTCGAAGTATTCAAATATATCGGAGTTCCTGTAGATGAGATTGGATATAACCAGCCGGCAGGAGTAAGATATCCGACAGAGAATCCATGGGGATAAATTACAAAAATTAAAATAAGTAAAAAGGGACTGAAGCTTTCAGTCCCTGAAAGAGATTATGGAGGTAGACGATGTTATACATAGGTGTAGATCTTGGAACATCAGCAGTAAAACTTCTGGTGATGGATGAAACCGGAGATATCAAAAAGATTGTATCAAAAGAATATCCACTCTTTTTCCCGCATCCGGGATGGTCAGAGCAAAAACCTGAGGACTGGTTTGAAAAGTCCATAGAAGGAATTAAAGAGCTGACCGCAGAATGTGACAAATCACAGGTTGCAGGTATCAGCTTTGGCGGACAGATGCATGGACTGGTAGCACTTGATAAAGACGATCAGGTGATCCGTCCGGCAATCCTTTGGAATGACGGAAGAACAGGTGAAGAGACAAACTATCTGAACGAGGTAATCGGAAAAGATAAATTATCAGAGTATACAGCCAATATTGCATTCGCAGGATTTACAGCACCAAAGATCCTGTGGATGAAAAAGTATGAGCCGGAAAATTTTGCAAAGATTGCAAAGATCATGCTTCCAAAAGATTATCTGGCATACAAGCTTTCCGGATCATTCTGCACGGATGTATCGGATGCTTCTGGAATGCTTCTAATGGATGTCAGGAACCGTTGCTGGTCAAAAGAAATGATGGATATCTGCGGCATTACAGAAGAGATGCTTCCAAAACTTTATGAAAGCTATGAAGTAGTCGGAACATTAAAAAAAGAAATCGCAGATGAACTTGGCTTTTCTGAAAATGTAAAAGTAATCGCCGGAGCAGGGGACAATGCGGCAGCAGCTGTAGGAACCGGAACCGTAGGAGATGGAATGTGTAACATTTCTCTTGGAACATCCGGAACGATATTTATCTCCAGTAACAAGTTTGGAGTAGATGAGAATAATGCATTACATTCATTTGCCCATGCAGACGGACATTATCATCTGATGGGATGTATGTTAAGTGCGGCATCCTGCAATAAGTGGTGGAATGAAGAAATCCTGAAGACCAAAGACTTTGCAGCAGAACAGGCCGGTATTACAAAACTTGGAGAGAACAGAGTCTTCTATCTTCCATATCTGATGGGAGAAAGATCACCACATAATAACCCGGATGCAAGAGCGATGTTCATCGGAATGTCCATGGATACTACCCGTGAAGATATGACACAGGCAGTTCTGGAAGGTGTTACATTTGGACTTCGTGATTCACTGGAAGTTGCAAAGAGTCTTGGAATCAAGATTGAACGTACTAAGATCTGCGGCGGTGGGGCAAAGAGTCCGCTCTGGAAGAAAATGATTGCAAATATCATGAATCTGAAGGTGGATGTCGTAGAGAACGAAGAAGGACCGGCACTTGGAGGTGCCATGCTGGCAGCAGTTGGATGCGGGGAATACCCGGATGTAGAGACAGCGGCGGCAAAGATTGTAAAAGTAATCGACACAGTAGAACCAGATCCGGAACTGACGGCAAAATACGAAGAACGTTACCAGCAGTTCAGAAAGATCTATCCGACTGTGAAATGTTTATATGAAACATGTTAATTATGGAAAGATAAATTGTGACAGGTATCTTGCAGAAAGCATGTCACAACACGTTTTAAAACGTAATACAAAAATATGGATTTCTCTTTTAAGAAATATGGCTATATGATAGAATATCTTGAAGAGTGAAATCTTAGGTAAGAGGTATGAGATGTGTAATTCTCATACCTCTTTTTGAGGATACCAGTGGCAAAGGGGCTGGTTCGGAAAATATCTGGGATTGAGAAAATATACATTTGGAAGAATATCTGGATATTATTTTTCAGATGTAACAATGAAGAGTAGAGGAGGAACTAAACATGGAAAGTCATAAGATTATCCAGGTAGAAGAAAAAGTACCATTTAAACTGCTGCTTCCATTGAGTATCCAGCATATGTTTGCGATGTTTGGAGCATCTGTGCTGGTGCCATTTATCTTTGGAATCAATCCGGCAATTGTACTTTTTATGAATGGTGTGGGAACACTGATCTTTATTACGGTGACAAAAGCAAAATCACCGGCATATCTTGGATCCAGTTTTGCATTTCTGGCACCGGCAGGTGTTGTAATCAGTAAGATGGGATATCAGTATGCATTGGGAGGATTCGTAGCAGTCGGATTCTGCGGATGTATCTTATCGTTTATCATTTACAAGTGTGGAACAAAATGGATTGATATCGTACTGCCACCTGCAGCGATGGGGCCGGTAGTTGCACTGATCGGACTGGAATTATCAAGCTCGTCTGCAAGCAATGCCGGACTTCTGGATGATAAGATCGATTCGAAAAATGTAATTGTATTTGCGGTAACACTGGGGGTTGCAGTATTTGGAAATATTTTATTCCGCGGATTTTTATCGGTTATTCCGATCTTGATTGCGGTCATCGCAGGGTATCTGACAGCGCTTGCATGTGGAATCTTGGATTTTACACAGGTAATAGAAGCATCATGGTTTGCAATTCCGAATTTTCAGTCACCGAAGTTTGATCTGGGAGCGATTATGATGATCCTGCCGGTACTGCTGGTTATTACATCGGAGCATATCGGACATCAGGTAGTAACAAGTAAAATTGTAGGAAGAGATCTTCTGTCTGATCCGGGACTTCACAGATCTCTGTTCGGAGATAACTTTTCGACCATGGTATCCGGCCTGATCGGATCTGTGCCAACGACTACATATGGAGAAAATATCGGGGTTATGGCAGTGACGAAGGTTTACAGTGTGCGTGTCATCGGAGGAGCTGCGGTTCTTTCTATCATATGCTCATTTGTTGGCAAACTGTCGATGATGATCCAGACAATTCCAGGACCGGTTATCGGAGGAATCTCATTCCTTCTGTATGGTATGATCGGTGCATCGGGACTTCGTATTCTGGTTGATTCACAGGTAGATTATGGAAGATCCAGAAACCTGATGCTGACATCCATCGTGTTCGTAACAGGTCTTTCCGGAATCTCTGTAAATATCGGAACCGTATCTTTAACCGGAATGGTGCTGGCATGCGTAGTTGCGATGATCCTGAGTCTGGTCTTCTACATATTAGATAAGCTGAAGCTTACGAATGATCAATAGGTATAAGCGTTGAAGAATTGAGGAAATGCATAGCAATAGAGCAATCTGAGGATATCAGTGAGCCGTAAAATACACGTTGCTGCTGATATCACTCTATATAATAAAAATGTCTGTTTTTGTATATGTGACATACAGGACAGACATTTTTTGTTGTCTTGGAGAGTGTTTGAAAAATATTCCTGCAGTTTATATGCTCCACTTTGCAGAAGATTTTGCAGAAAGCATTTTTCAGACACTCTCTTGTATTTATCTTGAGAAAATATTGGTATCCTGGTATAATACCAATAGAGAAAAACATATATAAATGAGGACTTGAATATGGGAAACGAAATGAACGAACTCAGATACCTGGATTTAAAAAATACATTATGTGAAAAAATTTATGAAGGAGTATATAAAGACGGTGAAAAGATTCCATCCGAGCGTCAGTTATCAACAGATTATGACGTGAGCCGTATTACGGTCCGTAAGACACTGGAGCTTATGGAGAAAGAGAATCTGATTGTACGTGAAGTGGGAAATGGGACACGTGTAACACTGAAAAATTATGGCAACGATAATCCACTGGATGTGGTTGCACTTACTGCACCGTCAAGGAATCCATTCTTCGCAAAATTTATTGCCGAATTCCAGAAACAAGCATGGGAAAAAGATACATTACTCTTATATGTGGAGGTCCCGGAACGGACTTCGGTGGAAGACTGCCTGTACCGCCTCTATACGAGAAATATCAGAAATGTTGTTATCTGGCAGGACGACCAGGCAATCGACAGGAAGAAGCTTTTAAGACTCAGGAGTATCGGTATGAATCTGGTATTCTTTGATGCAGATGATGCGCTTCCATATGCAGATGCGGTATTCCTTGATAATGCGGCAGCAGTCAGGGAGCTGGTAGAAAGTACAGAATTTCCAGATTCGGAATATCTGTACGTTGGATGGGACAATAGAAGCATCGGAAATGTCAGAAAAAGAGAAGAAGCATTTATTGAAAATTGTCCGGAAGGAAAAGTAGTAAGGATTCCGTGGCGCAGGGATCGCAAGATAGATGAAGCTTCGATGGAACGCGTCAAAGAGAAAATCGTCAGGATGCCATCGGGGATGATCGTGTGTGGAGCAGGGGAGATTGCGCAGAGGATTGCAGAGACCTTATGGGGAACAGAAGAACAAAAGGAAGATTATGTGATAGGAAGTATCGATGATTTTGATGGTTCAGAGCGCTATCCGGTAAGAATATACGTGCAGGATCTTAAGGAATCTGCGAAGAAAATATACCAGAGACTGGAAGAACAGTCCGAATTTGGAAGCGGATGGAAGGCAGAAAGTTATCAAATACGTGGCATATTAAAAGAAAAGAATAAAAAGAAAGGATAACGGATAACAAAAACATTCATAAAAAAATGCAAGAAATATAAGGAGGCTATGCAATGGAAAAAGTAGAACCGGCATTAGTGCCACAAAGGAAACTAAGTAACGGTATGGTGATACCGGGAATCGGCATGGGGACATTTGGAAATGACAGATTTTCGTCAGAGCAGACAGCTGATGCAGTGTATGGAGCAATCCAGGCGGGCTACCGTCTGTTCGACTGTGCGACAGCGTATGGCAATGAAAAAGATATCGGAAAAGTCTTCGAAAAAGCATTTTCCAATGGAATCGTACAGAGACAGGATCTGACGATCATGACAAAGGTATGGAATGACATGCACGGAAAAGGTGACGTACTGGTAGCATGTGCGACCAGTTTAAGAGACCTCAGACTGGATTATCTGGATATCTATATGGTACACTGGCCGTTTCCGAATTACCACGCACCGGGAGCACATCTGGAAGGACGTAACCCAGATGCCGTTCCATTTTCAGTGGATGAGTATATGAGGACCTGGAGACAGATGGAGCGTCTGGTAGATATGGGACTTGTAAAAAGTATCGGAATGTCTAATATGACGATTACAAAGCTTGAACAGGTACTGCCGCTTTGCAGGATCAAACCAACGGTATTGGAAGTAGAGATCAACCCGACTTTTCAGCAGCCAAAATTATTCGAATACTGTAAAGCACATGATATTCTTCCGATTGCATTCAGTCCGATGGGATCACCATGCAGACCGGAACGTGATACAGAAGAAGGGGATGTCGTGACATTTGAGATGCCGGAGCTTCAGGAAATCGCGAAAGCACACAATTGTCATCCGGCACTGATCTGTATGAAGTGGGCTGTACAAAGAGGACATGTGCCGATTCCATTTTCCATATATGAAAATGAATACGTAGGAAATCTAAGAACCGTAACCGAAGATTTCCTGACAGAGGAAGAGATGGAAACATTAAGAAAAGCAGACCGGAACGCAAGACTGATCAAAGGAAAAGTATTCCTGTGGGAGAGTGCAAAAGACTGGAGAGATATCTGGGACGGGGAAGACGAAGAAAATAACTGATGGCAGATATTTTATGCGAAAAAATAACGGTAATAGAATGAATGAAACTAGAATTTTATCTTGACAATCGAACCTGTCTGGATGATAATATAAGTACATTATTAAAAGATTTAATAAAGTCTAGGAGGAACGGTTTCATGGATGGAAAAATGAAAGTTGCAGTGATGAACGGAATTGGGAAAATGGGCTTTGAAGAACGTGATATCCCAACACCAAAGGCAGACGAAGTATTAGTAAAACTGGATTATGTAGGAATCTGCGGTTCCGATCTTCATTATTATGAGACAGGGGCAATCGGAGATTATGTGGTTGAGCCGCCATTTGTACTGGGACATGAACCTGGGGGCGTTGTGGTAGAAGTAGGAGAAGATGTAACACATCTGAAAGTTGGCGACAGAGTTGCACTGGAACCGGGAAAAACCTGCGGACACTGTGAATTCTGTAAGGAAGGAAAATATAATCTGTGTCCGGATGTTGTATTCTTTGCAACACCACCGGTTGATGGAGTATTTCAGGAGTATGTAGCACATGAGGCAGGACTTTGCTTCAAACTTCCAGATAATGTAAGCACATTGGAAGGAGCTTTGATCGAACCTCTGGCTGTTGGATTCCATGCAGCAATCCAGGGCGATGCACATCTTGGACAGAAAGCAGTTGTTATGGGAGCCGGATGTATCGGACTTGTATCACTGATGGCATTAAAAGCAAGAGGTGTATCAGAAGTATACGTTGTTGATATCATGGATAAGCGTCTGGAAAAAGCAATGGAACTTGGAGCAACTGGTGTCATTAACGGAGCAAAAGAAGATGTGATCGCAAAGGTGAGAGAACTGACAGGCGGTCTTGGAACAGATATTGTAATCGAGACAGCAGGTACACAGATTACAACGTCACAGGCTATACATATTGCGAAGAAGGGATCTACAATTGTTCTGGTTGGATACAGCAAAACAGGAGAACTTACACTTCCTGTAAGTCTTGCACTGGATAAAGAACTGACATTCAAGACAGTATTCCGTTATCGTCATATTTATCCACTTGCAATCGATGCGGTTGCTTCCGGAAAAGTGAATCTTAAGGGAATCGTTACAGACATCTTCCCATTAGATGAAGCACAGAAAGCTATGGATTACAGTGTGAATAATAAAGCAGATATTGTAAAAGCAGTGATTCAGATCAATCCGGATGCTGAAGCGTAGATCATATCAGCAGAAAACATCAGTTTATATGCGAAAGTTATTGGTGTAAAGAAAAAAGAATATAGAAACCAGAAAAAGCCACACAATGCTATTGACATTGTGTGGCTTTTTTAGTATTATCAACTTAAAAACAACAAGAAACAAGATAAAACAAAGAAAAACAAAGATTTAACAAACACAAAAACACAATAGAACAGAACACGAATTCAGGTAAAAGGAGGAGTGAGAGAGATAGTCATGATAGCAATAGAAAGGCGAAACGGTATATTGGAAAAACTGCAGGAAGATAAGAAAGTTGTTGTCGGAGAACTCAGCCAGTTATATAAAGTATCTGAAGAGACGATTCGAAGAGATCTGGAACGTCTGGAAAAAGAAGGTTTATGTACAAAGAGTTATGGCGGAGCTGTGTTCAATGAGAATAACAATGTGGAGATGCCGTTCAACGTCAGAAAGAAAAGCAATGCAACAGGAAAACAGAAAATTGCAGAATTGATAGCCGGTATGGTAGAAGACGGAGAACACATTTTACTGGATGCAAGTACCACTGCCGTATACATAGCAAAAGCACTGAAGAGTAAGAGAAATCTTACAGTTGTTACCAATTCTATAGAAGTTCTGATAGAGCTATCAGATATGACGGACTGGAATGTGATTTCTCTTGGAGGAAGTTTAAAAGAAGGATTCCTCGCAGCCATCGGAGCAGCAACAATCGCAGGAGTGAAAGAATATAAAGTGGAAAAATCAATCGCATCCTGCAAAGCATTTGCCCCGGAGGAAGGATTTTATGATACCGGAGATGAGTTTGCAAGAACCAAACGGGCGATGATCGAACGTGGAGATACAAAGATTATGGCAATCGATTCTACCAAATTTGAAAAATCTGCATTTGCCAAAGTGATGGATACAGAAGATATAGATATGATCATCACAGACAGAAAACCACAGAAGACAGTCTTGAAAGTTTGTGAAGAAAAAGGAATTAAATGTATGTACCCGGAAAAATAGAAGAGTTTCTTCTATATAAATATGAACATTATAAATAATTTAAAAGAATATCAGGAGGATAAAGAAAATGGCATTAGTTACTTCAAAAGAAATGTTAACAAAAGCAAGAAAAGGTGGATATGCAGTAGGAGCATTCAACGCAGAGAATATGGAGATGGTCAAAGCAATTATCGCAGCAGCAGAAGAAATGAAAGCACCTGTTATGATTCAGACCACTCCTTCTACTGTAAAATACGGAACAAGTGCTACATATGCAGCGATTGTAAAAGCAGAAGCTGAGAAAGCAAGCGTACCGGTATGCATGCACTTGGATCACGGCAGCAGTTATGAACTTGCAGAAGAATGTATCGGAAATGGATATACATCTGTTATGATTGACGGATCAAAAGAAGATTTTGAAAATAACATTGCCGTTTCAAAAAAAGTCGTAGAAATGGCACATGCAAAAGGTATTCCGGTAGAAGCCGAACTTGGAAAAGTTGGCGGAAAAGAAGATGATCTGGTAGCAGAAGCTGATACAAATACAGATGTAAATGAGGCAGTTGAATTCGTGGAAAGAACAGGCGTAGATTCGCTGGCAATTGCAATCGGAACTGCACATGGATTCTATGTGGGAACACCTGTACTTGATAAAGAACGTCTTTCTGAAATCGCAAAAGTTGTATCGATTCCACTTGTACTTCACGGAGCGTCCGGAATCAGCGATGAAGATGTTGCGGACTGTGTGAGTCGTGGAATTTCAAAAGTAAACTTTGCAACAGAGCTGCGTGTGGCATTTACAGATGCATGTAAGAAATTATACGTAGAGAAACCAGAAACATTTGATCCAAAGGCATATGGAAAAGTTGGTATGGCAGCAGTTAAAAAACTGGTTATGAACCGTATGAGAGTATGTGGATGTGACGGGAAAGCAGAGTAATTCTTTGTCCGGAGAATACAAAAAGGAGGTTCCTATGCGGGAATTATTATTGGGAGTCGATATCGGAACCAGTGCCTGCAAGGTTGCGGTATTTAATAAACAGGGAGAGGTAATCGCCAGTGGAAATGGTGGTTATCAGGTATATTACCCACATCCGGGATGGGCAGAACAGAACCCGGATGAGTGGTGGAGTGCGGTATGCAGCGCAATCGGAGATGTCCTGAGAAAAGGAAATGTTAAGCCGGAAGAAATCAAAGGAATCGGAGTGGATGGACAGAGTTGGTCGGCTATTCCAATTGATAAAGATGGAAATGTATTAACGAATACACCAATCTGGATGGATACCAGAGCGCAGTCGATCTGTGACAGATTAAATGTAGAGATTGGTGCAGATAACATTTTCCAGGTGGCAGGAAATTCCATGCAGCCATCCTATTCTACAGCAAAGATTCTGTGGTATAAGGAAAATATGCCGGAGGTATATGCGAATACATACAAGATCTTACAGTCCAACGCATTCATTGTATACCGTTTTACAGGAATCTGTTCACAGGATAAATCTCAAGGATATGGTCTCCACTGCTTTGATATGAGAACTGGTACATGGAATATGGAGATGTGTAAGAAGCTTGGGATACCGGAAAGTTTTCTGTCAGACATTTACGAATGTTCGGAAATCGTAGGCGGAGTCAGTGAAAAAGCTGCAAAAGAGACCGGACTTTTAGAAGGAACACCGGTTGTTGCCGGAGCACTGGATGCGGCATGCGGAACACTTGGTTCCGGAGTAATCCATCCGGGAGAGACACAGGAACAGGGCGGTCAAGCAGGTGGAATGAGTATCTGTCTGGATGAGTATGCTGCGGATCCAAGACTGATCCTGAGTTATCATGCAGTTCCGAATCAGTGGATCTTACAGGGCGGAACCGTCGGAGGCGGCGGAGTTATGCGCTGGATCGAAAAGGAACTTGGGGATTATGAGAGAAGTATCGCAAAAGAATGTGGAAAATCCTCACTTGTTCAGTTTAATGAACTGGCAGAGAAGGTGCCGGCAGGAAGTGATGGGCTGATCTTCCTTCCGTATATGTCCGGGGAGCGTTCACCAATCTGGGATCCGAATGCAAAAGGGGTATATTACGGACTTGATTTCAGTAAGACCAAAGGACATCTGATCCGTGCGGCAATGGAAGGTGTAGCATATTCATTAAAGCATAACCTGGATATCGGAGAAAAGACAGGAGCGAAAGTGGAAGAACTGCTTGCAATGGGTGGATCTGCAAACTCACTTCTGTGGACACAGATCAAATCTGACGTTACAGGAAAGCCGATTACCGTACCGTCATCCGATACAGCTACGACACTTGGCGCAGTCATGCTTGCTGGAGTTGGAATCGGAATGTATAAAGATTTTGAAGAAGCTGTAAAGATTACAGTGAAGAAGACTCGCCATCACGAGCCTGATATGGAAAAACATGCAATTTACCAGAAGAATTATGAGACTTATCTGGAAATCTATGAGAATTTAAAAGAGACCATGAAGAAAACAGGAGGAATGTAAAAGTGAAAGCAGGAGTCGTACACGCAAAAGAAGACATCAGATATGAAGAAATCGAGAAACCGGTACCAAAAAAAGGGCAGGTACTGATCAAAGTAAAATATACCGGAATCTGTGGATCAGATGTTCCACGTGTGAATGGAGATGCATGTCATTTCTTCCCGAATGTGTTGGGACATGAATTCTCGGGAACAGTTGAAGAGGTAGGAGAAGGCGTAACATCTGTAAAACCAGGTGACAGAGTTGCCGGTGTACCACTTGTACCTTGTATGGAATGTGAAGACTGCCAGAAGGGGAACTACTCTCTGTGCAAACACTATAGCTTCATCGGTTCCAGAGAGTTCGGAAGCTTTGCAGAGTATGTAGTTGTACCGGAAAAGAATGCTGTAAAATTCGAAGACAGCGTAAGCTTTGAACAGGGTGCATTCTTCGAGCCTGCCACAGTAGCACTTCACGGACTGGAAAGAGTAGACTTTAAAGGCGGAAAGACCGTAGCCATCCTTGGAGGAGGAACAATCGGAATGTTCGTTATGCAGTGGGCTAAGATCTTCGGAGCAAAAGAGGTTGTTGTATTTGATATCTCAGATGAACGTCTGGAATTAGGAAAACGTCTCGGAGCAACAGCCGGAATCAATACTCTGGAAGAAGATTTCATGGATAAAGCTATGGCACTTACAGGCGGCAGAGGATATGACTATGTATATGAGACAGCAGGAAATTCCATTACAATTAAGATGGCATACCAGTTGGCTGGCAACAAAGCACAGGTATGCTGCGTTGGAACTCCTACAAAAGAAGTTACCTTCTCTGTAAAAGAGTGGGAGAACTTAAACCGTAAAGAATTTATCCTGACAGGATCATGGATGTCATACAGTGCACCATTCCCGGGACATGAATGGGAATTAGTAGCACACTACTTCAAGACAGGAGAACTGAAGTTTGACGATTCCTTCATCTTCAAGAAGATTCCGCTTAGCGAAATCGCAAGTGCATTTGAGATGTACAAGACAAGAGGACTGGTAAAAGGTAAGATCTTAATCGACAGCGAAGCATAGGAGGCAAAGTGCGATGATATTAACCGTTACGTTGAATGCAGCGATTGATAAAAGATATGTAGTAAAAGAATTCCAGGTAGGAGAAGTTAACCGTGTAGCAGAGTGTACTTATACACCTGGTGGAAAAGGACTGAATGTATCAAAGCCTGCATCTATCGCAGGAGCAGAAGTGGTAGCAACCGGATTCGCAGGTGGACATGCAGGAAATTATATCGTAGATTCCCTGAAACCATTCGGCATCAAGAGTGAATTCTATCACATGGATGCAGAGAGCCGTTCCTGCATCAATATCTGGGACGAAAAGAACCATGTACAGACAGAATTCCTAGAGCCTGGATTTACCGTATCCGCAGAAGACTTTGAAGGATTCTGCGAAAAATTCAAGACATTAGTACCAAAAGCTGATGTAGTAGCAATGTCCGGAAGTGTACCAAAGGGACTGGACGGAACTGCTTATCAGAAACTGGTATCGATTGTAAAAGAGGCAGGTAAGAAGGTCATTCTTGATACGAGCGGAAAACTTCTGGAGATGGGTATCGAGGCAAAACCAACGATGGTAAAGCCGAACATTGATGAAATCCGTATGCTGACCGGAAGCCATTGTGATACCAGGGAAGAACTGATCGAAGCAGGAAAGAAGATCCATGAAGCCGGTATCGAGATCGTAGTCATCTCACTTGGAGCAGACGGATCACTCCTGATCTGCGAAGACGGGGTATATCAGGCAATCGTTCCAAGAATCGATGCAGTTAATACCGTAGGATGCGGAGACTCCATGATCGCAGGATTCGCACTCGGATTTGAAAGAGGCTTAAGTGTACAGGAGACATTAAAGCTTGCAAGTGCAATCTCAGCATCAGCAGCATTGAGAGAAGAAACCGGATTCTTCGTAAAAGAAGATATGGAACGTATACTGCCGCAGATTGAGATTAAGAAATTATAGTATTACAATATGCAGATATTCGTATAATTTGGATATTTACATACCAAAGTATGCAAGAGAAGCTGCCAGTGGCAGGTTATCTGCATTATAAAGTTATGATAAAACGAGCAATATCGTATGAGAACTCTTCCGCTTAGAGATACGATATTGCTCTGTTTTTTTACTTCCAGTATTGTGAAACGTAAGACATTGCGCCTCCTTCTGACAATGTGTATTTTTCTATAAGCTTAGAAATGGTGTCTTCTTGTGAAATATGCAGTTCCTGGAAACTTTCAATTAGATTTTTGATTCCATGAATACGTTCAAGGTTTTGACCTTCAGCACGACCTTCAGCACGACCTTTAGCACGACCTTCGGCAAGTCCTTGTTGAGTTGCTTCTTCTCGCAGATATTTGCGAAATTCTTCTTCATCATATTCTTCTAAAATCACATCAATCACCTCCGCACGGTTTTTCCGAAGCACATTAGCCAGAATATCCGAATGGATGCATTCATCAACCGAGGATTCTATTGCTGTTTCAAAAGATTCTCCATTTGCAATATGTAAGCGGATTGTATCAATAAAAGTTGCATATTCTTTTAAAGTATTACACTGTTCCATGAGTTCGTGGTTATGACCAAGATTGATGTTGAGAACAACCGCAGTACATTCTAAAGCAGGCGTACAATTTTGAATTGGTTTCTCGTAGAGAGAACTTAATTTCAATTCCTGACGTTCTGGTTCATCCATTGTTCCATTGTAAAAGACGATGTATTGCGGGTAAGGAAGAGAAACGGCTGTTTCTGTATAAAGTTTATTTTTGAATGAATCCACATAAGTCCGATACAATGAAGATAGATAGAATAGTCCGCGTAATGGAAGATTTGGGCTGAATGTACTCGGATGTTCATAAAGATTCATCATATTACTAATAATAAAAGATAAATCATTTTTCATACCCATATAAACAACATCGTCAATGGTTGTAATAATGAGATCGTCGGGATTGGTGTAGTGACTGTTGTTCAATGCATTATATAGCTTTAACAATTCAGCTTTGTCGTGAAAAATGAGCCGGAAAATTCTGTCTTTGTACTTCTTATTCAATTTGTAAAATGTCAAATATATTCCTCCTTAATTGTAACAAATATTTATTTACTATTCAATATAAAATAAAAATACAATCATAAACATCACCAACCTTAAACATATGTTGCTGTTAAAACAGACATATTAATAAAAAATGAAAAATTAGTTGAAACAACTAGAATGACTAGGAAAACCGTTTATAATAAAACGGTTTAATCAGAAAACGAAATATCATGAATGGATATAGTTATCTGTAAATGTAGCTACAGTATATAAGTTACAGAAAGAGAAGTCAATAAATGGAATAGAAAAGTGAAAAATCTGTGCAATATGCCATATGAAATTCATATTAGCATGTTATGATAAGAACAGAAAGAGGGGATAGCATGTACAAAATACTAATTGCAGATGACGAAAGAAAATTGCGAGAAACGATGAGAGATTATCTTGTGTCAAAAGGCTTTCAGATCGTTCTGGCACCGGATGGTGAAGCGGCATTAACAGCAGCATTTGCACAGGCATTTGATCTGATTATTCTGGATGTGATGATGCCCGGGATAAATGGAATAGAAGCATGCAGGGAGATAAGAAGACAGCAGAATATTCCTGTGCTGTTTCTGTCGGCTCTGGGAGAGGAAGAAGATCTGCTCGCAGGATATGCAGTAGGAGCCGATGACTATATTGTAAAGCCATTTCCACTGTCAGTATTATCGCAGAAATGTATGGCAATAATCAGGAGAAGTAAAAGAGTAGATCAGGAACACAGACTGACGGGAAAGGGAATCGTGATAGATCTGATCCGTAAACAAGTATATGTAGAGGGGGAAGAAGTCTCATTTTCCAGTAAAGATTTCCGGCTGCTGGCATATCTGATGGAGAATAGGGATGTAGTACTGGAACGGGAAATCATACTGTCCAGAATCTGGGGATATGACTTTGAAGGAGATACAAGAGTTGTGGATACACATATCAAACGCATCAGAAAGCTTCTGGGAGATCATGCGGACTGCATTAAGACAGTGATTGGATCCGGATATGTATACAGGGAGGAGTAGCAGATGAGCAGAAAGAAGATGAATTTGTATCTGGTTGTGCTTCTTATAGTGATGTATCTGGCATGTCTGCTGGTGAGTTACAAATCTGCGGTTAATTATGTAGAAAGTGATTTCAGACAGAGTGTAAAAAGCGTAAAAGATTATTTTGAAAAAAACTACTGCCAGAGAGCGAATGAGGGAGAATATATATCACTGGAATCCATTACATATGATTTTTATACGGAGGCAGAACATAAGTATCCGTGGCAGGCAGCATTCGTAGATCCGGAAGTCAGAGTAAAAGAAAAGACAGGAAGCATGTTACTAGTGTACGAAGGTGCAGAGTATCAGGCAATACATCTGGACGATTATCTGACAAAGAAGCAGTGGGAGAAAATAGATAAACTCCGGGCGACAGTCGGACCGATTAATACCGTGCAGGTGAAGGAATTGGAATACTATATGAAGAAAGGAAAGGCAATTCCGGTTAAGCTGACCCTGGTAAACGGGATAAAACCCGAAAAAGTGCTTACACTAAAGTTATCAAATCATTCATCTACGAAATATGCATATAATGCAGTATATGAGCTTGATAAATATGAGAATAATACAGATACGAATCTTACAGACAAACAGAAAAAAGTGAAGCAGGAAGTCATGGAAAAGAGACAGAATGAATTAAAGCAGGATAAAAGATACCGGTATATGCAGATGTATCTGACCGATCTGGATAATGGTGGAAAACGAAGAGGTGTATATCAGAGTCTGTATCAGAGTCTGAACCGCTCCAATATCCGGAACCATATCGCAGGAAAACTGGCAACGGAGTACGAGTATTATGATCAGCATCATTATTGGTATACACAGAACCTGGAGATTAATGGAAATGTGTATACAATGTATCTGGCAGCTGCTTATGAAGAAAGAGTGGAAGTAATAGAATCTTCCGTTTTCCGGGGCGCCGTGGTTACGCAGAGTCTGCTGTTTCTGATTCTGGGAACAATGCTGCTAGGCCTTATGAATTATTTACATATCAAAAACAGAAAGCTGGAAGAATCAAGGCAGATGCTTACAAGTGCTGTCGCACACGAACTAAAAACGCCGCTTGCCGTCATCCAGAACCAATGTGAGTGCATAATGGAAAATGTAGCACCAGAAAAAAATATGGATTATACCAGATCCGTGTATAACGAAACAAAACAGATGAACCGGCTGATCGTATCATTTTTACAATATAACCGTTTGCAGAAAATACAGCATCTGGAAAAAGTAAAATGTGATATGAGAGAAATCGTGCAGGAAGAAATAGAAAAATACGAAGATTTATTCGAGTCGGCCGGTGTTAAATGTAACGTATCAATGGAAGAGACAGAACAGATAAGGGGAAATAAAGAGTTATTGACACTGGTCATTGATAACTATCTTTCCAATGCATATAAATATACGGAAAGCGGAAGAACGATAACCGTAAAACTAACAAGAGAGAAAAAAGGATGTAGGTTTTGGGTGTGGAATGAAGGTGCCAGATTAGAAGAAGAGGATATAACACGGGTGTGGGATATCTTAAGCAGGCAGGATAAGTCAAGAAATAGAGAAAAAGGCTCAACCGGAATGGGATTACCAATCTGCCGAAGGATACTGGAACTGCATGGATTCGCATATGGCTGTGGGAATAAAGAGAATGGAGTGGAGTTCTGGTTCAGGACAAATTGAATAAAGAATCAAAAAGCAGAACACAAGGAGTATGTTGAAAAGATATATTTCTTGTGTTTTTTATACCAAAGTATGCAATAGAAGCTGCCAGTGGCAGGTTCTATGTATGCCAAAACATGCAAGAAAAGCTGACAGTTGCAAATGCGTCTGTAAGGAGCTGAATATATGGGTAGATATTATGCTAAAAGGAGCAAAATGACATATGAATGACATACGAATGTGTTACCTTTTGAATAACAAAAACAGGGAAGTTGTAAAAGAAAATAGTGAGGGAGGAAGCGTATGAGGAAGAAAAAACAATTGGCGGCCTTTATGTTACTTACTGCTATGTTGTTAAATTTAACGGCATGTGTGAAAACACCGGAAGAAAATATCGTGACAGATAAATCGAAAGGATTATCAGAGGAAAATATTATTCCAAAAGAGAAGGATGGTAAAGAAAAACAGTTAAATATTCCAGAACATTGGAAAGAGACAATCACGAGAAAAGATGGATTCATTACTGTGGAGGCAGATGATGATATTTCCATTGGAAATATATATAATACACCGGTATACGCATATAAGATACGGAAAATGGATCGGAAGCTACTGGAAAATTTGTGCAGCTATTTTGCAGAAGGCTCATCTTTGTATGAAGATCCGGGGATGACAAAAGAAGAACTCATTGCAGAAAAAGAAAAAATGACAGCAGGCATAGGAAACTGGGGATCTTATGATGCAAATTATATGGCATCTATGGTTGGAAGTGTAGAAAATCTGATTAAAAATGCAGATGAAAAGAGAACGGAACCAAAAGAAATAAAAGCAGAATTAAGAATTCCGTTGAAGAACGGTATGGAATGGATCGGAAAGTCATGGTGTAATGCAACACATAAAAGAACATGGAATAACTGGTATTTTGAGACGGATAAAAATATTGGGTTTACTGCAAGAGTTGCAAAGGGAAGAAAAGTAGATCCGGTAATCAGAGCGATTAGTTACGATAATGAGATTGGGAGTACGACAGCGTTTGCATATCGTCAGGGAACTTTTATTGATGAAAGAGAACTGAATCTGGAATGGGAACTTGAACATGCATTCCAATATGGAAATGAAGAATATCTAAGTTATTTATCGGAAAATATGGAACACGTAACGGATGAAAATTTTACAGAAAAAGATGCAGTGAAAATGGCAAAAAGTGTGTTAAAAGAATTATCTATTACAGAAATGGATGTCGGAGATTGCGTAAAGGCCATTGGAAATACAGACAGTGAGAGCTGGGCAGGGGTAGGAACCGATGATACACAGGTGAGCAGTGGATATGCAGTTTATTTTTCGGTGAAGGCAGGAGATGTAGTAGGTTATCCATTGACATTAGCTTCAAAACAATATGAGAATCTGGCAGAAACGGTATATGCTCCATCTTTTATAACCGAAGGTATCCGGATGATTGTTACGAAAGAAGGCATTCAGCTATTTGAATGGACAGATATTTCAAAGAAAACAGATGTAATAGCAGAAAACACAAAATTACTGACATTTGACGAGATTAAAGAAAAGCTGGCAGATCATTTGTTATATGCGCAGATTGCAAATCTTGGAGGAATCAGCCCAGAGGGGTTTGCTAATATTTATACAGTGAAAAATGTACAGCTTCGTGCTGCAAATATAAATGCATATAACAAACCAAAAAGATCGTGGCTGGTTCCGGTATGGGTATTTGATGTGGAAGGAAAAATGCAACATAAAACAGGAAAAGAAATTACAACGGAGAACATTGGCCCGGAAACAGTCGTGCTGAATGCAATTGATGGAGGTTTTATCCAGGTTCAGAGAAGGTGACAAGTATGAAAAATCATATATTCAAAGTGGAAGCAAAACGGGGGAGTTATTCCGCAGGATTTTACATAGGTATATTGGTTTTGACAGCAGCCGGAATAATCGGAGCGGGAGACCTGAAAGACGCAATGGGGGAGATTGATTATATAGGAAGTTATGTATGGTGTACAGAAAGCTGGTATCAGGGAATGCATTCGGAAATATTTATTTTTCTATTGCCTGTGGCGTGTACATTACCGGCAAGCGCATCGTATTTAGAAGATCTGCAAAATGGAATATCGATGTATATTATGCCAAGGACATCCAGAAAACGATACGGTTTTAGCAAAGTAGTAAATTGTGGGTTATACGGAGGTCTGGCAGCAGCGTGTTCGCTTCTGCTATTACTGGTAGTAAATGTAATACGATATCCGTTAAATAACATGCAATTTATGCAGTGGAAAAACATGGGAATGTCATATCATATGGCTTTGTTGGAAAATATATTGATTTTGTGTCTGAATGGTATGCTGTATGCATTGACTGGCGGGCTGGTTGGAGCGATAACGAAAAATCGGTATATGGCATATGCGGCACCCTTTATCTTTTATTATGTTGTTTCTACATTGGCAGAAGCATATCTGAAGAATCGGTGGATGTTAAGTCCCAAGGAATGGATGATACCACAACAGACCGGGGCTGTGGAGACGATTATATTTTTAATTGTGCTGATTATGGTAACGGGGACAGGATATTATTTCAAAATTAAAAGAGGGTGGGAAAATGGGTAAACTACATCGTACATTATTAATCGTAAGATTGAATTTTCTCGACTGGAAAAGAAATCCGAAAATCATTGCAGGATTTGTCCTGGCATTCACATTTTGCGTTATGTTATCTGGTAGGGCGTTGATATTTGCACGGACATATGGAACGACAATGCAGATTTTTGAACCGTTTATATGGGCATTCGGAAAAGCGGATTCGATTCTGCTGTCATCACTTTTATTACTCTTTTTCTTTGGTGATATGCCATTCATAAATCAGGCGACACCTTATTATCTGATCCGCATGGCCAGGCGGGAATGGATTGGTGCACAGATCATATATGTTGGAATTGTAACAATAATCTATTTACTATTTTTACTTGGCATATTTTGTCTTTTGTGTGCACCGTTATCATTCCCGGGGAATATGTGGAGTGAGACAGGAGCAATGTTGGGATATTCGGGAGTGGGAAGCGACATTGCATTACCTGCATCGGTAAAGACAATGGAAATGTCAGACCCATATACCTGTGTGATTAAGATCTTCTTATTAATGCTTTTATATGAGACCTTGACTGTGACATGGATGATGATATGGAATCTTGGAAAGAACCGGTTAGGGGGAATATTGAGCGTATTTTTATTAAACCTGTATGGCCTTTTGCTGACTCCGCAGATAATAGGAAAACTTTTACATATACCAGAGACCGTACAATACAAAAACAATGTTTTATGCGGCTGGTTGTCGCCTCTGAATCATGTCACTTATTATATGCATAATTTCGGATATGATTATCTTCCGCGAATATGGCAAAGCTGTCTGATTTTATTCGTTCTTAGTGGAGTGAATCTGTGTGTGATTCATTGGCTGGCAGGGAGATATGAGTTTCAATTTTCATAAGTGTGGGAGGGAAAAGTATGAATAAAAGAATAATCATTACAATGTGTATTACATCGTTTATCCTTACCAATCTGGCAGCATGTGTAAAAACACCAGAAGAAAAAATAGTTACAGACAAGAAAAAAGGATCTATTAGCGAAAATATAATTCCGGCTTCAAAGGATCCAAAGAAGCTGGAGATTCCAAAACATTGGACAGATACAATCGAAAAAAGTGATGGATTTATTACGATTCATGCTGACTACGAGATGAATATTCCTGAAATATATAATACACCGGTATATGCATATGAAATGAAAAAGCTGAGTAATCAGGAACTTGGCAGCTTGTGTAACTATTTTTCGGAAGGAAATAAAATCTATAGATATCCGAAAATGAGTAAGGATGAACTGAAGAAAGAACAGGAAAAGATACAAAATTTTGAGGGTAGATGGGCAAAGTTGGAAGCTGTAGCGTCTACCACATATTGGCAAAATAGTTACAAACAGCTGGATAAGATAATTGCTCAGGCACCGGATAAAAAAGAAACATTGCAATATGTAGCGCCAAAATGGGAGACTCCATATCAAACAGAAAGAGATAAATGGGATGGACAAAGTGATTTCTATTACGATACAAAAGATAAAATAGGATTATCTGTAAGGATAGATAAGGGGAGAAACATAGATCCGGTTATCCGGGCAGTTAATTATGATACGAAGGCTGGATCTGTGACAAGATTTTTATATCAAGAAGGAACTTATATAGATGAAAAGACGATAGAAAGGCTTGAGACCGGTTCGGAAGAAGATCCTCCGGAATATAAAAGCTGGGTTGAAAAATTAAAGAATAAAATTTCGGATACGCCTGATATAACAGAAGATGAGGCACGGAAAAAAGCAGAACAGGTGCTGAAAGATCTGGCGGTTACAGGAATGAAAATACAGGAATGTGTCAGGGCAACCGGAAGTACAGAAACGGAAAGCTGGGGAATGTTGGACGGAGAATGCGAGACAGAAGTGGGATATTCTCTATATTTTTTCAGGACAGAAGGAAATCTGACAGGATATGAAACAACATATAGTGATGTTTATGGAGACAGTTCAAAAATACCAGAGACTGTCTATGCACCAAAATTCGGTACAGAAAGCATACAGATGATAATAACAAAAAACGGAGTTAAAAAATTCCGGTGGAATAATATATCTGTGAAAAAAGAAAAAATCGCTGATAATACAAAGCTGTTGCCATTCGAAAAGATAAAAGAAAAATTAGCACAACACATTTTATATATGCAAATTTCAGATGACGGCAAACGGACGAAAAAAGAAGGACTGAAATTCACATATGAAATCCGGGATGTAAAACTCAGACTGGGAAATATCAGTGCATATGAAGATCCAAACAGCGTATGGCTGGTGCCGATGTGGGTGTTTGAAGTGGATAGGTCATGGCAAGATAAAGAACAGGTGAACAAGGAAAGCCTGCCTTATGAGGTAACTTTAAATGCAATTGATGGTGGACATATCGACACAGAATAAAGTATTACCTGGGAAAAGAGGTGGATAAAAATGAAGAAAATAAAGATTCGTGTGGGAAATCTTCATAAAACATTCCGTGAGGAAGAAGTGCTAAAAGGAATCACCTGTGATTTCGAAGCAGGGAAGACACATGCCATAGTAGGTAATAACGGATCAGGAAAAAGCGTCCTGTTCAAATGTATCTGTGGATTTATAAAACCAACCGAAGGAACAATTACCATAGACGACAAAGTAATCGGAAAAGATGTAGATTTCCCGGAATCCATGGGAATGATCATAGAAAGACCAGGATTTCTGCCAAATATGTCTGGTTTCCGCAACCTGAAATTGCTGGCGGAGATTCAAGGAAAAATAACTGATACAGAGATCAGGAACACAATTTCAAGAGTAGGCCTGGATCCAGATTCAAAAAAAGCAGTAGCCAAATATTCCTTAGGTATGAAACAACGCCTTGGAATCGCACAGGCAATCATGGAAAATCCAGACCTTCTGATACTCGATGAGCCATTCAATGGACTGGATAAAAAAGGAGTAGAAGAAATCCGGAGCCTGATTATGGATCTGAAAAAAGAAGGAAAGACAATCCTGCTGACCAGTCATAATAGTGAGGATATATGTGTGTTGGCGGATGTAGTATGGGAGATGGATGGTGGGTGTTTAATACACTAGTTCATCGTGGCCTCTCGATCCATGAGAAAGCGCTGGTATCCTGTCTCTGCTGCATCATGACATCTAGCAGCAGATAGGATACCAGCGCTTTCTCATGTCGTGACTGGGAATCCAACCCAAATTAATGTACTAAACAGCCAATTTTTTCAAGATACCTCACATGCTCTATCGCCCCCTGATGATTCCCCTGAAGCGCAAGCACCTCATCAAGTCCATCACGGGCCTTCTCATAATCCCCAAGTCCGATCGCACTAAGCGCCATCAGATACTTACAATCAATCGTATTACGAAGCTTAATATCATTAGGGAATACCTCAAGCTCTGGAAGCGATACCGCAAAGTAATCATAAGACACTTCATCAAAGATATGCTTCTCACCAAACGCTTTCAGCTGATGATAACACTTAGCAGCCTTTTCTGTTCTTCCAAGAGCAGCATTCGCAAGACCCTGATAGAAGATCGTATCAGATGGCTGGTCATTATAGTAAAGAGCAGCCGATGGCTCATCCAGTCCTACAGAAGCTTTCTCCCACCATCTGGCAGCTTCTTCGGTCGCATTCAGGGCCGCATAGCAGCATCCGATATAATATTCCGCAATATTATCCAGAACATTCGGAAGTTTTCCTTCGCCTAAGTTATCCGGATAGGTAAATGTATCTGTAAGAAGCTTAATTGCTTCCTCATAATTCTTCTCTTTCATAAGCCCAAGAGCCTTGTGAGTCAGCGCATAGCGGTACTGGCCACTGACTTTTCCTTCTCCACCTTCCCATGGATGGAACGTATGTCCCTTCAAAGCATCCAGAGCCTTGTCGTACTGATCGGTCTCGTTCAGAAGCGTGATATATTCAAGATACAGCACGTCTCTGTCTTCGACTAACTCCGGATATTTCTCAAGCAGAGCCAGACGGTCTTCCAGTGCAACATTATTCTTAGCAGCCAGCTGGTCGTATTCGAGAAGAAATCTTGGATAAGAAGAATCCAGTTCAAATGCTTGCTTCATATAATCCAGAGCTTTGGCAGGTTCTTTGCATTTATTATAATAAGCAATCGCAAGATTACGATAAGCCATAGCATACTTCGGATTTTCGGAAATGCTTTCTTTCCACTCATTTACAGCTTTGTCATACTGCTTCTTATCATACAGCAGGCATCCAAGATAATAATGTGCATATGGTACTTTTTTAAGTGCAGATATAGCAACATTTAAGATAAGAATCTCTTCTATCTTGTTCGGGAAGCAGTAATCCGGATTGGTATGTTCTGCTTTCTGGTAAGCATCCAGTGCAGCTTCATTTTTACCATCTTTTTCATAAGCATAACCCATATAGTACCAGGTCATAGGCGACTTGTCCGGTGTTGCATCCAAGATACGTACCACATCTTCATAAAGTCCGGCTTTGATATAGTCCAAAGCAACTTCCAGATAGTTATGTGCAGAGGTACGCATTGTGCTGATCCATCCGCTCAGATCATCTTCTGAAACGGATTTTTCATACAGGCAGTCAAGTGACAACGGATCGATTGCAAGACTTTCAGTGAGAAAATCTTTGTTGCAACGTCCAAGCTTTCGAAGGATAGAAGCTTTTAATGCACGTACCTTCATGTTATGCCAGTTGCGGATCATGGACTGCTCTGCAAATGTAAGCGCCTGTTCATATTCGTGTTTTTTGCATGCAAGCAGTGCAAGCCAGTAGAATCCGGCGCTCTGCGTCTCGTGGCTCCATGTAGATTTATAGAATGCATCATAGGCAGCAGATTCATTTCCCAAGAAATATTCTGCAAGACCTAAGTTAAAGTAGCATTCCCCGTTATATGGATTTGGATTCTTCCAGGTCTGTTTTTCAATGGCCGCTTCAAAATGTTTCTTTGCAGCAGCGAAATCACCGCGCTTCATAAGCAGCATACCGTATCCGTTATTCAGACGGATGTCACTTGGATCACGGCGGAGTCCTTCTTCGTAGTAATCAGCAGGTTCATATGTTGCATGACGGTACTGCTCCAGATGCTGTGCACCTAAGAATAATTCTTCTGTAGATTTCAATTCAGCCGGTGTGCCGAGAGGAACAGCAGGATCCGGGATTGGCTCCAGTTTTTCTTCCAGTCCGGTATAAGTAACAAGTGTATGTCCATCTGTAGCAGTCACTTTTACTGTGCAGCCTGCGGTGGAACTGGTATCAGTCGTAAAAGTATCTTCAAATGCCTGCAGAGGAGAAATGTCAATGGTCTTGCTGTAAAGTACATTACCCTCTTTTTCTACAGATAAGGTGAGTCCGTTATAAGAACCGGAAGTATACAAAAGCAGTGTAGCTGTAGAATCTTCAATTGTAAAGTTCACCATGGCATCCTTCGTAGCATTCTTCACACGTCCAACATTTTTATATGGCATAAAATACTGGGTAAATGTCTTTTCTTCGTAAGGCTTTAACCATGTGAAATCCGGCTGATTGTCTGCGAATACTCCAGTCATCAGTTCGATATATGGTCCATCCTCATCAGTAAGGTTGCGGTCCCATGTACGGCCAAAGTCCGCGTTGCCCCATGTCCACTGCTTCTTGCCAGGAGAGATGTGATGGTCGGCAACGTGCAGCAGTCCGGCTTTTCTTCCTTCATCGTAGTTACCTATAAAATCAAAGTCAGAATGCGCAGCCATGTAAGAAGTCGGCACCTTGATATTCTTATACATGGAAATGTCAACGCCTGCAGAGTAGTCGTATTTGTAATATTCTCCGGTTGCGATCGGGAATGTAGATACGGCACGTTTTCCATGGTCCATAACTGCATGTACATCCGGCGGGAATACAGAGTAAGTATTGTCATTGACCGGAACAGCCGGATTTGCCCACCAGAGGAAGGTCTGAGGAATATCGGTGTTGTTAAAAAGCTGTCCCTTGATCTCGATATAAGCCTTGTCAGGATAGAGAGTGAATGCCCCCATACCCTTTGTACCGTACATCTTGTCAATCTCACTGACATATACGGTAGCAGAGCCGTCCTCTCGTTCCTGATAGTAATAATCCACCGGACTGTAAGTACTTGGCCTGTGATGCTGTGGCCAGTTGAATTCGATACCGCCTGAGATCCAAGGACCGGTTAAGCCAACGAGTGCCGGTTTGATCACATGGTTATAGTAGACAAAGTCATAACCGTTTGTCTTATCATAAGCTCTCTGGATACGTCCGCCGAGTTCCGGAAGAACCATAACCTTCAGATAATCATTCTCCAAATAGATAGCGTGGTAGCTTACATCTTCTTTTTTATCAGAGATTTTTTCGGTTACCGGAAGCGGGTAGACCTTGCCGGAACTTCCCTGATAGGCACGGTTCTCGATAAAGAGAGGCCCCTTTTCCGGTGGATAGACTTTATAGGTCGGGATGGTTACATTTTCTTCCCATACGTGTACGTTATTACTCATAATAGATTCTCCTTTGAAAATAATAAATATGTGATGATGATTTTCCCATCTCAAAGCTGCGAATATTTATAGCAATGCTTTTGTGTATGCTTTTACGATAGCATGAAAATAGTATTGGCAGAATATCATATTTCATAAAAAGATGGACAATATTCCACAAAATTGCTATGCTGAATATAATGAAAAAGAACCATGAAAAGAGTAATAAGAAATTCATAAAAGGCAAGGGGACAAACGAAGATGGAAAGAGAAAAGGATGAAGCATACATACAGGAAAGCCAGAAAAGAGACGGATTCAAAGATGAACAATATTTCATAATTCCAACAGAATCATTCAAAGAATACCTGAAACATCCGCTGGTAAAAGCGATGTACCTGACAGATATCGGATTCTTCCCGAAGGCGTATCATCATTACCGGGAACGGGAGGAAGGAACAGAAGAATATATCCTCTTATATTGTACAGAAGGGGAAGGCTATATCCATATCGGAAATAAAAAGTATCATCTTCACCCTCAGGAAGTGTTCTGTATACCAAGAAACCAGAAGCATAAATATTATGCCAGTGAGAAGAATCCGTGGAGTATCTTCTGGGTACACTTCAAGGGCGAAAATACAGGCTATTATCCATTGGAAGAATACCAGATTATTCAGATGAATTCCATACATGCGGAGAATAGGATCATAACATTATTTGGTGTGTTGTTCCGTGTATTGGAGCGCAACTATACACTTGGAAACTTTATCTACATTTCCCAGGTGTTGTCACTGATCCTGTCCGAGATATATTTTCGCGAAAAAGCAGATGAGGCAAGCCGGCAGAACCGGCATATTACAACAATCGTACGTTATATGTACCGTCATCTGGATCGGAATCTGAAATTAGAGGATCTGGAAGAGGAACTGGAACTTTCGAAAAGCTATATCAATGCATCATTTAAGAAATATACCGGCAGGGCGCCGATTGATTTTTTTATCAACCTGAAGATGCAGGAGGCGTGTAAGCTTTTAAAGTCTACAGATCTGTATATTGTGGAGATTAGTCAAAAACTGGGATATGATGATCCCTATTATTTTTCCAGAATATTCAAGAAAGTAATGGGAGTATCACCAAAAGAATATCGGAACGGTGACTATATCCAGAAGCAGTAATATAGTCCATTAATTCGTCAGATTGTTTATGTTATGGAATGTGAAAAAGGGGTAAGATGAGGATGACAAAAAGAATACACCAGAAAAATTAATAGCAGAAAAATCATAAAAATATTCAGGAGGGATACAACATGAAATACGAAATTCCAAAAAAGATGATCGGTATGAAACTTCCGGGAGGAGCAAAAGTACAGAAGGTAGAGCAGCCGGTGCCGGTACCCGGACCGGGACAGGTACTTCTGAAGATGAAGGCAGCCAGTCTTTGCGGAAGTGATCTGAAATATATTTATTATGAACATACAGATAAGACAGGTGGAGCAAGATATGACGATGTGATTGCAGGTCATGAGCCGAGCGGACAGGTTGTACAGGTTGGAGAAGACGTGCTGGACTTTAAAGAAGGAGACCGTGTGGTTGTATATCACATTCAGGGATGCGGATACTGTGACGAGTGTAAGAAAGGCTTCTTCATTAACTGCCAGAATCCGGAGAGACGTGCTTACGGATGGCAGAGAGACGGTGCACTTGCGGAATATATGGTAGCAGATGTATCTACCTGTATTCATCTGCCGGATTTCCTGACATATGAAGACGGAGCCATGATCGCATGTGGATTCGGAACTGCTTACCAGGGATTATTAAGGGCTAATGTATCCGGAAGAGACCGCGTACTGGTTATGGGGCTGGGACCTGTCGGACAGGCGGCACTGATCCTTGCGAAAGCCATGGGTGCAGAGACGATCGGTGTAGATATCTCAGAAGAACGTCTGGAGATGGCAAAGAAGATCGGGGCAGATCAGGTACTCTTAGGTGATGATGACGTTGTACAGAAAGTAATGGAGTATACAGACGGAAAAGGTGTAGAAGTAGCAGTGGACTGTTCCGGAAGCAGCATCGGCCGTCACAGATGTCTGGAAGCTGCAAGAATGTGGGGCAATGTGGTATTCCTTGGCGAGCAGGGAACCGTAACATTCGAGCCAAGTCCGCTTCTGTTACATAAGAACCTGACATTACATGGATCATGGGTAACATCCGTAGGTAATATGGAGCGTCTGGTCGAATTTCTGGACCGCAAGAAGATCCATCCAAGCCAGATCATTACACACAGATATCCGCTTAGCCGGACGGAAGAAGCATACCGCGTATTTGCAACCGGAAAAACAGGTAAAGTATGTGTTAATATGGAGATGGAAGATTAATGAAGAATCTAGATAAATTATTATCCTGGCTTCAGACTTCGGAATATGACGGAGTGATCTTAGGAAGACGGGATAATTTCAAATGGATCACAGAAGAAAATGCAAATGCTGTAGTGACGAACACAGAAGTCGGAGTGGCACATCTGCTCATCGAAAAAGACGGATCGGTTACAGTAGCAGCAGATAGCAGTGACTGTCCACGTATGGAAACGGAGCAGAATGCGCTGAGAGCAAAAGGAATGCTGATCCCATGGTATGAATCTTTTGAAGCACATCTGAAAGATTATATAGGAGACCGGACATTTGCATCCGATACTGGAATTGCGGGTACGGATAATGTACAGTCAGAGCTTATCGATGTCCGTATGCAGTTAAGTGAAAAAGAACTGAAGCGTTACCGGAAGATCGGGCAGGAATGCGCCGGAATCGTAGAAGGTGTAGCCATGAATGCAAGACCTGGACAGACAGAGCAAGAAATTGCAGATAAGATCAGAACAGGATGCATCGCAAGGGGAATCAGTCCGGACTGTGTATTGGTGGGAAGTGATGAAAGAATCCTGAATTACCGTCATCCGGTACCGACAAGCAAAAAGATTGAAAAAAGTCTGATGGTAGTATTGGGCGGTGAAAAGTATGGACTAAATGTCAGTATGACCAGAATGGTGTATTTTGTGCCGGTGCCGGAAGAGATTAAGGGAAGAATGCAAAAGACGCAGAAGATATTTGCGGCAATGCAGAATTTGATGAAAGACGGTATGAGTTATCAAGCGTATTTTCGGAAAGCACAGGAATTATATGCAAAAGAAGGATGTTCGAAGGAATGGAAGATGCACCATCAGGGCGGACCGACCGGATATGGCTGTAGGGAATTTACAGTAACACCAGAGACGAAAGGTGTAATTAAGAAGAATCAGGCATATGCATGGAATCCAACAATTGCAGGGACAAAGTGCGAGGACACTACATTCCTTGCGGATAATGGTGTCGAGATATTTACCAGAACGAAAGCATGGCCATGCACTGTGATAGAGACAGAATATGGAAGTTGTTCGGTGGCGGATATCTTATATATAAAGAATGAATAAAAATACAAACAGGTGATACAGAAAAGAAAGAGGTTATGCTCACAGAAACTGTGTCATCTGTTTTTTGTAGTAGATAATTATAATTTTAAAACTGTATATACAAATGGTACAAAAATGCGCAAAGTAAATGAAAAAAATTGTGAAAAATATTTGTATTCTTTTTTGTAACATGATATAATATAGATGTTACAAAAACACTTAAATAAAATACTTAATAAAGTAGAGGGCAGAAATTATGAAAAGAAGCACGAACAGCGTAGAAGTGAAAAGACAGAATAGAAACCGTGTATTCAGATATGTGAACGGACAGGCAGAGACGAGTATGCCGGAGATTTCTGCTGCATTAGATATCAGTGGACCGACGGTTCTTACAATTGTGAATGAACTGAAAGAAGAAGGTGTGCTAAAGGAAGCCGGGGAGTTAAAATCAACGGGAGGAAGAAAGGCAAAAGCAATTGCTGCGGTAAAAGATATAAAATACGCAGTCGGAATTGATCTGACGGCAAACCATATAAGTATTACGTATACAGACTTGTCAGAAAAGGCATTAAAACATGTAAGGATCAGAAAGAGTTTTGAATATACGAATGAATATCTGGATGCACTTGCTGTATTTACCAGACGATTTATAGAAGAAAATGCAATACCGGAAGATAAGATATTGGGAATCGGAATATCGATGCCTTGTATTATAGATAAGAAAGAACAGCTTATTACATATTCCAACGCACTGGATATTTATAATGTATCCTGCAGTGAATGGAAAGAACATTTTAAATACCCGGCAGTTCTTCTTAATGATGCGAATTGTGCAGCGATTGCAGAAAGTGCTGAGCATGTGAATTGTGGTAATATGGTATATCTTATGCTGAGTAATACTGTTGGTGGTGCGGTGCTGTTTGAAAACAGCAATGTAATCATGACGGCAGGAAATGAACTTGAGGCTGTTGATATGTATCGGGGAGATAACTGGCGGAGTGCGGAATTTGGGCATATGGTAATCCATCCGGGCGGAAGAACCTGCTATTGTGGAAAAAAAGGATGTTTGGATGCGTATTGTTCGGCACTCCGGCTTGCAGATCTTACAGAAGGAAAATTGGAGATATTTTTTGAAAAGCTTGAAGAGGGAAATGCAGAGTATGAAAAGATATGGGATGAATATCTGGATAATTTAGCAATAGCAGTGGATAATCTCAGGATGTGCTTTGATTGTGAAGTGGTCCTGGGTGGATATGTAGGTAATCTGATTGGACCATATGTACCAAGATTACGTCAGATGGTGGCGGAAAAGAACTTGTTTGGTCATGATGGAAATTATGTAAGAGCTTGTGATTACAGGGCGGAGGCATCTGCGCTTGGAGCTGCGATTAAATTAATAGAAAACTATATACAGACAATATAGACAAATGTTAAATAAATAACATTATTAAAACTATACAAAATACACATACAAAATTTAGTCGATATTGCATATTGCACAAACAAAATAACAAGTATTATAATAATACCAACAAAGATATGCAAAGCGCTTTTGTAAAAGTGATTTACAAAAGAGTTATGCGGAATCAAAACCAACAGACACGGCTAACAACCGGAAGGAGGGCAACATGGGAATTATTGAGAACATGAGACTTGACGGGAAAGCAATTTACGTAACAGGGGCTGCGAGCGGAATCGGAAAATGTGCAGCCATGGCATTTGCAGAAGCAGGGGCAGATGTAGCAATCGTAGATATTAATCTTGAAGGGGCTCAGAAAGTAGCAGATGAGATTGCAGAAAAGACAGGTTCTAAGACAATCGCAATTGAATGTGATGTTACAAAGCAGGATCAGGTTGAAGCAATGGTAGCTAAAGTGGTTGATACATATGGAAAACTTGATGCATGTTATAACAATGCCGGAATCGCAGTAAATGCACCAGCTGAGGAGATGACACTTGCTCAGTGGCAGAAAGTAATTGATATCAATCTGACAGGCGTTTTCCTTTGTGCAACAGCAGCAGGAAGAGTAATGTTAAAACAGGGTTATGGTTCCATCATTAATACAGCTTCTATGTCAGGACATATTGTAAATGTTCCGCAGCCACAGTGTGGATACAATGCGTCAAAAGCAGGAGTAAGTCTTCTGACAAAATCACTTGCTGTAGAATGGGCAAAGAAAGGTGTCAGAGTCAACTGCATAAGCCCGGGATACATTGGAACAGATCTGATCATGTCAAGAGATGATCTGAAACCACTGATTGGGCAGTGGAATGCAATGGCTCCTATGGGACGCCTTGGAAAACCGGAAGAATTACAGTCAATTCTGGTATATCTTGCAGGAGACACAAGTACATTTACAACCGGATCAGATATCATCGTAGATGGAGCATTTACATGCTTCTAAATTGACCGGTTATATCATTCTAAGATAGCTAATAGCAACGGCTATGCGAATAAAATTATTAATTTCAAGGAGGACAATCTATGAAAAAGAAAATCGTAAGTATCTTACTGTGCGTAACGATGGTAGCAGCTATGGCAGTTGGATGCGGAAGCAAAGACGGAGGATCAGACAGCAAGTCAGAAAGCGGAGATTCCAAAGACAAAAAGTACAAAGTCGGAATTACAATTCAGTCATTAAGCAATGCGTACTGGGCAGGAGTTATGGGAAAACTCGAAGAACAGTTAAAGGACAAAGGCTGGGATTACACATTGATCGACTGTGAAGACAACTCTGCTACACAGGTTAGCCAGATCGAGAACTTTATTACATCGGGATGTGACCTGATCATGGTTCACCCTTCTGATGCAAAAGCGGTAGAGAACATCTGTAAAGAAGCTCTTGATGCTGATATTAAAGTAATGTGTTGGGATGACCCGATGGAAAACACAACGGCTAACTGGGTACTGGACAATACAGAGCTTGGTAAAGAGATTGGTAAAACAGCAGCTGAATTTATTAACGATAAATTTACAGCAGATGATAAAGCACAGGTTACAGTTATCGGATATCCTTCAACAAAGGTTCTGAAAGAAAGAGCTGATGGTATCAAAGAAGGTCTGAAAGAAAATTGCAAAGACAATTATGAAGTGATCGCAGAAGTTGATGGTCTGGAAGCACCGGAAGCACAGAGCAACGTAGAGTCTGTACTTTCTGCACATCCAGATGCTAATGTATTCGTTGGAGTCGGAGCTGGTGCTATGATCGGTTCGAATGAAGCTCTTCTTCAGAAATACGGAAAAGGAAAAATTCCAGAGAACGTAGGTGTTATTACAACAGACGTTACAGAGCAGCAGCTGAATTCCCTGAAAGCTGGAAATGAAGCAGTAAGATCTATCGTTGGATTTGAAGGATCTAACGAAGATACAGCAAAAGCTTGTATGAAAATGTATGAAAGAATCTTAAGCGGTGAGAAATTTGAGGGTGATGATCACAACGTTTACAGAACAATCAAACCTATCACAACAGATAACATTGATGAGATCTTAAAAGGAATGTAAAACAGTCATAAAACTGAAACAGATTAAAAAGGAGGCGGCATTACGCCGCCTCTGTTAATTAGTAGAATCACGGGGGATGAACATGAGCGAAGAATATGTATTACAGTTACAGCATATAAGAAAAGAATACCCGGGTGTTGTAGCGTTGAAGGACGTTACGTTGGAATTAAAGCCAGGCGAGATTCTGGCTCTGATTGGAGAAAATGGAGCTGGAAAATCTACATTGATTAAGTGTTGCTCTGGAGCGGTTATTCCAACTTCTGGAAAGATTATAGTAAATGGCAAAGAGTTTTCTAGCATGACACCACAGTTGGCATCGGAAAATGGTATTGCAATTATTTATCAGGAATTTAACAATGTGAAGGAACTGTCAGCAGCAGAAAACTTATTCCTGGGAAGACCTATCCGTAAAGGAATAGTCATTGATAAAAAAGCAATGGAAGAAGAGGCGGCAAAAGCATTTGAAGCTCTTCATATTAAGATTGACCCGAAGGCACTGATGAAGAACCTGACGGTTGGATATCAGCAGATGGTTGAAATAGCAAAAGCAGTTCAGCAGAATGCAAAAATACTGATTATGGATGAACCTTCTGCGCCTTTGACAAGTGCAGAAGTTGAGAGTATGTTTGAAGTAGTAGAAAGACTTCGTAAAGAAGGGGTTTCTATTATTTACATATCTCATAGATTGGAAGAAATATATCGTCTGTCAGACCGTATTCTGGTTATGCGTGACGGAGAATATGTAAAGACATTGATCACAAAGGACAGTGAAGTCCAGGAATTGATTAAATTGATGGTAGGACGTGAACTTACACAAAGTTATCCACCTAGAAAAGATTGTGTTAAGAAAGACGAAGTTGTTCTTGAATTACAAAATGTAACAGGTAACGGAGATACGGATATCAGCTTAAAGATTCATAAAGGCGAGATTCTTGGACTTGGTGGACTGGTCGGAGCCGGAAGAACAGAACTTGCCGAGATGATATTCGGGGCAGTCAGAAAAAAATCAGGAAAAATGATTTTTAATGGTAAGGAGATAGATCCGAAGAGCCCGAGAGAAGCGATTAATCTTGGAATTGCTCTAGTGCCGGAAGACAGAAAACGTCATGGTGCTATGTTGGGTATTTCTATTAAGAATAATATTAATATGCCAATCTATGAGCGCAATTCCAAACTCAGCGTTATAAACAATAAGCAGGAACAGGAAATTGCAGAAAAATATAAAGAAAATATGGCAATTAAGACTCCTTCCCTGAATCAGCTGGTTAAAAATTTAAGTGGTGGTAATCAGCAGAAGGTTATCCTTGGAAGGTGGATGGCAGCAGATTCGGAATTGATTATCTTTGATGAACCAACACGAGGAATTGATGTTGGAGCAAAATATGAGATTTATAAATTGATGAACGATCTTGTTGAGAATCAGGGAAAGACAATTTTAATGATTTCTTCAGAGATGGAAGAGTTGATGGGTATGTCTGACAGAATTGTGGTTCTTTCAGAAGGAAACATGACAGGAGAACTTTCAAAAGAGGAGTTCACCCAGGAAGTAATTATGACATATGCATCCGCAGCAAGAGATAAATAGGCATAGGAAGGGGTTAGACAAATGAAAGAAAACAAAGTATCAAGAGTTTTAAAAGACCAGGCTATCTGGTTAGTATTTATCGTTCTTGTAATTGCATTTACAATTGCAAATCCAAGATTCATTACAATGAGTAACTTATTAATTATGCTGCGTCAGGTCGCTGTATGGGGAATTGCTTCTGTAGGTATGATGTTTGTTATCTTGCTGGGTGACATCGACCTTGGTACAGGATCTGTTATTACATTCGTTAATATTTTATGTGCAAAACTGATGGTTGAGTTCGGTGTTAATATGTATCTTGCAGTACTGATTTCGTTACTGGCATCTACACTGATTGGTCTTTTGAATGGTTTCATGGTAGCGACAATCGGTATCCCGGCACTGATCGCAACATTTGCGACACAAACAGCATTTTCCGGTATTGCATTGATTATGTGTAATGGACAGCCAATCAATGGATTCCCTGAAAAATTCTCTGTATTTGGTGCAGGATGGGTTGGACCGGTACCTATTCCGGTAATTATTATGATTGTCTGCTTTATCATTGGAGCATTTATTCTGAATAAGACATATTTTGGACGTTATTTCTATGCAGTAGGTGGTAACATTGAAGCTGCAAGACTTTCTGGTATCCGTACAGGAAGAGTTAAATATCTGGTATTTGCATTATCAGGATTTTTTGCAGGACTTGCCGGTATTGTACTTTTGTCACGAACAAATTCCGGTATGGGTAATGCAGGACTTGGCTACGAATTCAAAGTTATTACCTGCGTTGTCCTTGGAGGTGTGTCTGTAGCAGGTGGTTCCGGTAGAATGTCTGGTGTTGTAGCTGGTACATTTATTATTGGGGCATTGAATAATGGTATGGTGCTTATGAATATCAATACCTGGATTCAGGATATCGTACTTGGTATTGTACTTGTCCTTGCTGTTGGTTTTGACTGTATCCAGAAGAAGAGACAGGCTAACTAATAATAAAGCTGAAAAGATATTAAAATCCCGGTAAAAGTTTATTTTACCGGGATTTTTTGCTAAAATATTTTTGCTAAAATATTTTCGTTAAATACTTTAGTAGACAAGGGGAAGAGTTTTGAGGAAAAGTCAGTTAATATATCAATATATCAGGGAACAGGGAGCAGTATCAAAGCAGGATATTGTGATCGGATTAGGGCTGAGTCTTCCGACGATCACGCAGAATTTAAATAATCTGGCGGAGTTGGGATTGATTGATACGTCAAAAAAAATATCAAATACAGGTGGGAGAAATGCGACCGCTTATTCCTACATAGAAAAAGCCAGATATGCAGTCGGCTTGTATTTAAACAGGCATCATATTAATTGTGTGGCAGTAGATTTATCCGGTAATGTTATCAGTCTGATCAGGGTCAGGGAGAATTTTGATTTGAATGACGATAATTATCTGAGAAAGATTGGAGAGACGGTAGAAGAAGTCAAAAAGGATACTGGCCTTCCGGATGACAGATTTCTCGGAGTCGGGATTGCAGTTCAGGGATTGATCAGTGATGATGGTGAAAGGGTTACTTACGGGCTTACGCTTAATTTCACAGGAGTGACCAGAGCAGATATTGCGAAATATATTCCATATCATAACCGGCTGTTCCATGATTCGGCAGCAGCAGGTTATGCGGAAGTATGGGACAGAAATGACCTGGATGATGCATTCTATCTTAGTCTTAGCAACAGTGTAGGTGGAGCTGTGATTGTTGCTAATAAAATATTTGAGGGAGAACGCAGGAAAAGCGGTGAAATCGGACACATGACGATTATTCCGAAAGCCGGAGACAGATGCTATTGTGGCCAAAGGGGTTGTTTTGACACAGTGTGCAGAGCAAATGTGCTTGCAGAATATGCGGATGGTGATCTGGAAAAATTCTTTGAATTATTAGAAACGAAGGATCTCGGAGCAAGGCGCCATTGGAACAGATATTTAGAATATTTGTCAATAGGTATTCACAACATACGTATGTTATATGATACGAAAATTGTAATCGGCGGTTATGTAGGGGCATATATAGAGAAGTATATGGAAGATCTGTGTGCCAGGGTAGATGCCAGAGATTCATTTAAGGAAAAATCAGAAAGGTATCTTGTTCCTTCTAAATATAAGAAAGAACCGACAGGAGTGGGAGCAGCAATCCATATGATTGATGAGTTTTTTGAGATAATTTAAGTTAAAATATTGATGAAATAATGGTATTGTGCTACAATGCCATTAAAAGAAGCAAGTTAAAAATTAAACTATGGAGGTACAATATGAAAGCGGCAGTATATTACGGAAAACATAATCTGGTAGTAGAAGATGTTCCGGTAAGGGAACTGAAAGACAATGAAGTGTTGATCCAGGTAAAGTATTGTGGAGTATGTGGAACGGATGTGCACATTTTTAATGGTGATGGAGGATCTTTTGAAGTTACACCGCCGTTGATTCCGGGGCATGAGTTTTCGGGAGTTGTAAAAAAAATCGGAGCTAATGTAAATAGAATTAAAGTGGGGGACCGTGTGAGCGGTGACCCGAATGATATGTGTGGGGAATGTTATTTCTGTAAAAATGCTATGCAGCATTTTTGTACAGATAATATTGGTGTAGGTACAACTGTAGATGGAGGATTTGCAGAATATGTTATTATGCATGAAAAACAGTTGTATACATTTTCGGATGATCTGAGTTTTATCGAGGCTGCAATGGCAGAACCAGTTTCCTGCTGCCTGCATGGAATAGATCTCTGTCATATTAAATCTGGTGATACGGTGCTTGTTATAGGCGGAGGACCGATTGGAATGATCATGTTGCAGCTTGCAAAGAATGAAGGTGCAACAAAGCTGATCCTGTCCGAACCGGTAGAAGAAAAACGTGAACTTGCATTAAAATTAGGCGCAACAAAAGTAATCGATCCAATAAACGAAGATGTTCAGGCGGTGTTGGATGAATATACACCGAATGTAAATGTTGTAATTGAGTGTGTGGGAAATATACATACACAGGAAGATGCAGTGAAATTTGCCGGTAAGGGTGCGACAGTAATGTTTTTTGGTCTTGCTTCGCCAGAGGATAGTTTCCCACTGAAGCCGGATGATGTGTTTAAGAAAGAATTGCATATTACATCATCATTTATCAATCCTTATACGTACGAGAGAGCAATACAGGTTCTGGAGTCAAAGACATTACGTTTGGAGGACTTGATCACAAATATTGTACCATTGGATGATATTGCAGATGTATTTACAAAGCCTGAATACAGAAGAGCCGGAAAGGTCATGATAAAGATTGCAGATTAAGCAGTTGCGAATGTAAAAAAACAAGGGGCGGAACTATTATATATTCCGTCCCTTATATTAGAAAACAAATGGTACTACTCGACAATACCAAAAGGAGAGCAGTTATGAATTATTATCTTGGTGTGGATGTAGGAACATCCAGCGTGAAATCATTATTGATGGACAGCGAGGGAAAGACAGTCGGAACTTCTCAGATTGGGTATGACATTATTAAAGAAAAGTTACAATATGCAGAACAGGATATGGAGAAGTTATGGGAGGCAACAAAAGAGACGATTACAGATCTTGTGAAGAGATATCCGGAGGAATCAGCTAAGATTCATGGGATCAGTTATTCCGGACAGATGCACGGACTGGTTATGATAGGTGCAGACGGCAAGCTGATTCGCAATGCAATTATCTGGGCAGACCAGAGATCAGAAAAAGAGATCCAGAAGATATACGATATCACAGGAAAGGATACATATCGTGGAACCGTGCTGAATTCACTTAGTACAGGATTCTTGATCTCCTCACTGATGTGGGTGAAAGAACATGAGCCGGAGAATTTTGAAAAGATCCGTTATGTAGTTTTCCCGAAAGATTATATCCGTTATAAGATGTGCGGAGAGATCGGAACGGACATGTCGGATGCGTCAAGTGGTGCAATATTCGATACAAAGAAGCGTGACTGGGCATGGGGGCTGATAGAGAAACTTCAGATGCCAAAAGAAATCTTCCCGGAATGTCATGAAGCATACGAAGCAGCGGGAACAGTTAATAAAGAATGTGCAGAACAGACCGGATTAAAAGAAGGAATCAAGATCGCTTATGGCGGTGGCGATACTCTGATGCAGGGCGTGGGTAACGGAATTATCCGGCCAGGCGTACTTGCAGCGAACATCGGAACGTCCTGTCAGATCTCGGGAGGATTTAACGAACCATTATATGATGAAAAATTCCGGACCAATACATTCTGTCATGTGAAAGAAGACTTATGGATGCTGATGGGAGCACACTTAAGCGGCGGTGTTGCGCTGAAGTGGCTGATGAACAACATTCTGGAGATGGGATCTTATGATGAGATGACCTCACTTGCGGCGTCTGTACCAGCAGGAAGCGAGGGACTGGTATTCCTTCCGTATCTGAGTGGCGAGAGAACGCCATATAATGATCCGAATGCAAAAGGCATTTACTTTGGAATGACACTGAAACATGAAAGAGCGCATATGATCCGGAGCACGATGGAAGGAATTGTATTCGGACTTCGGACATCGATAGAAATATTTAAAGACCTCGGAATTGAATATCACAAAATTATAGCATCCGGTGGAGGAGCAAGAGGAAAGCTTTTTCTGGAGATGCAGGCAGATATCTTCGATTGCGAGATCTATACAAATCAGGGAAATGAACAGGCATGCATCGGAGCTGCGATAACAGCAGCAATTGCGGCCGGAGAATTCGGAAACTATGAGGAAGCCTGCGATAAACTGGTACATATGAAAGATACAATTGTAACACCAAACCATGAGAATCAGAAATACTATGAAGAACAGTTCGCGATATTCCGTGAGTTATATGGACATAACGCAGATCTGTTCAGGTTATAGTGAGACTATTAAGAAAGGACAGATGACAGATGAAGATATTTCAGAAAGGATTCAATTACTCCCAGGACGGAGATGGAAACAGACTGGTATATCATATGCAAGGCTGTAATCTGAAGTGTCCATGGTGTGCGAACCCGGAGGGGATGCAGTGTAAAGGAACGATCGTATCAGATCCGGAGTGGATTTTGGAAAGCATCTGTCCGCATGGAGCGATCAGTGGAACAAAAGTAGACAGGACCATCTGTGTAGGATGTAAAAATCATGAGTGCATCACAGAACATGATACAAAGGGGATGTATCTGTCTTACCAGAATTATACGGTTGACGAGATCGTAGAAGAAGTCTTGAATAACGAAATGATGTATTACGATGGCGGCGGAGTTACATTTACCGGAGGGGAAGTAACAATGCAGTTTGAAGAACTTCTTGAGTCATTGAAAAAACTGAAAGAACATAGAATCAATACAGCAATTGAGACAAATGGAACGCATGTAAGGACAGAAGAATTGTTCCCATATGTTGATCAGCTGATTATGGACTGTAAGTTATGTGATCCGGTAAAACATCAGAAATACACAGGCGGTGCGAATGAAGAGATTATGAAAAATATCAGGAAAGCAGCAAAAGAGCATCCGTATTTTCATGTAAGAGTTCCGTTGATCGGTGGCGTGAACAATGCAACGGAAGATCTGGAAGCATTTGTCCGCTTTTTTAAAGAAATCAATGGAGACAATGTAACATTTGAAGTGCTTTCTTATCACGAATTCGGTAAGAAAAAATGGGAAGAGTGTGGATGGAAATACCGCATGACCAAAGATGCGTACGTAGATCAGGAACTGGTAAAACAGTTCCGTCAGATGATCAAAGATGCGGGACTTAAATATAAGAAAACCTAAAGGCAAAAGAAAGGTTTTCGGTAAAAACTTCAAAAAGGAGGAGAAGCAGGATATGAAGATCGAAAGTATTTTAAACGCACAGGAAATTACAGAACTGGCAAAAGAAAGATTCAAAGAAGAAAGGGCAACCGATCACCTGGAAGGATGGTTTCTTGCAAAAGAGATCATGAGAGAGTGCGATGAGAAGTTCAAAGAAGATGTTGATAGTATCCGTATCTCAAAGACACTGGTAGAAATTGCAAAGAGAATTCCACTGTGGCTCAGTGATTATCATATTTTTGCGGGAACACAGGACGATGCATTTGCAAGATCTTATGCACTGATCAATCCTGCATTTTCGGTAGATTCATTTACAGGATACTGCGATCCGGTTGCTGTATTTGGTGATATTGATCCAATTGGGGATATTACACGGGAAAGAATTGATGATCTGAAAAAATACAATGAAAATACAAAATTTGCACAGGCACTCTGTGCAGCTTATGATATTGCAGGCGACAAGACAAGCGAGGCAATCTTCTTTATCGAGCAGGTTACCGGACATCTGATCCCGGATATGCGAGGTGCATTAAAAGTCGGTGTGAAAGGATTAAAAGAGCAGATCAAAGTAAATAAAGCAAAAGAAACGGATGAAGATAAGAAGGTATATTTTGATGCTATGGATATTGCACTGGATGCAGCAGTGATCATTGCAAACAGATATGCGGATATGGCAGAAGAAAAAGCGAAAGGACTGGAAGCGAAAGATAAAGAGCGCTTTAAACTGATGGCTGCAACGCTTAGAAAAGTACCGGAGAACGGAGCAGAGAATCTGTATGAGGCAATTCAGTTATTTATCATTATGTGGCAGGTAATGTGCCTGGAGCAGACACCGAACCCATATGCTTTCTCTGTTGGAAATGCAGATCGTATCTTCGAACCTTACAGAAGCAAAGAAGATACAGGCAGAGACATGACAGCTGCATTATTAAAGCACCTGCTTGTATTCTATAACGTAGCAGACAGAAGCTGGGCAATTTCACAGAACCTGATCATTGGCGGAAAGTCCAATACAGGAGAGGATATGACAAACCCAACTTCGTATGCGCTGTTAGATGCATATTATGACATGAACCTTCCACAGCCGATCCTGTCTGTGAAATTACATAAGAATACACCGGATAAATTATATGAAAGCCTTGGAAGATTTTTATTCACACCTGGATGCCTGACACCGTCTTTCTTTAACGATGATTCCGTATTTGAGTTCTTAAAAGAGAAGAATCATGTAGAACCACAGGATCTGGAAGACTACTCGGTAGCAGGATGTCAGGAGCCTCTAATCATGGGTAAAGATAATGGTAATACAACCAACAGCTGGCTTAATATGGCAAAAGTTCTGGAACTGTGCATAAATGATGGAAAATCAGAAATCTCAGGAAAGAAGTTTGGCAAGAGTTATGAAGAAAACGGATGTAAGAACGCACTGGAACTGCTTCAGAATATCCGCCCGATCTTCTATGAGAACCTGGAAGAATACGTAGACCAGATGGTAGAATGTGCCAATGCAGCCTCTGAAGCAATCTCTATCTTACAGGTACCATTTCTCTCAACTCTGATGGATGGAATAAAGACCGGCGTAGACACCAGAGATACAAAAACACAGGGAACAAAATATAACGGAAGCGGCTGTCTGATCCATGGACTGTCTGTAGTAGCAGATTCATTTGCGGCAATTGATACGCTGCTTGCAGAAAGACCGGAAGATGCAGAACGTATGGTAGAGGCACTTCGTGATAACTTTGAACATGATCCGGAGATGCGTCAGTATCTGATGAAAGCAAAGAAATATGGCAATAACATCGCATCTGTAGATAAGGATGCAGCGGAAATTGCAGGAAAAGTAAGTGACATGGTATGCTCTAAGAAGAATTATCTTGGCAATGCATTCCGTGCAGACTGGGCTTCACCGTCTACTCACCTCTTGTATGGCTACTGGGTAGGTGCAACACCGGATGGAAGACTTGCAAGAGAAGAGCTTGGATATGGTATCGACCCATTATACGGCGAAGCGCATCAGGGACTCGGATTCAGAATCATGTCTAACATGAAACTTCCATTTGATAAGATGAATGGCGGATGTGCATCTCACCTTGGAATTAATCCAAATTACTTCAAGAGTGAAACTATGGAAGGCAAAGGAATGGAATTCAAAGACAAGATTATGGCCCCGCTCTTCTTTAATCCTAAGAAGACAGACGGAATCTCTCCATTCTACCTGTATGTTAATGTAACCACACCGGAGATGCTAAGAAAAGTACTGGCGAATCCGAAGAAATATGCACCAAGCGGAGTATATATTATGAGAATTCATGGAACGTTTGTGAATTTCCTGGATCTGTCACCGGATATTCAGGAAGATATTATCAAACGTCTGGATATGGAGTCTACATCGATGTGATGTGGGAGTGCAATAGTAAATTGTGAAAATAGATAAAAAGAGAACTCTGTTTTTGGTGAAAAAAGAGAAAACAGAGTTCTTTGTTAAATGCGCTTGAATTTTTTGAAAAATAATATTATTTTTAATATATATTAAACCACATTTAAAAAGTATTTTAAATAACGAAAGGAGATACAATTATGAGAACAATTCAGGCGAAGCCATTAACAGCAGATGCATTCAGACAGTACGGAACATTCTGGTCTGCAGTCGATGGAGAAGGATATGGATTGGGCGGAGGATTTTTTACATTTTATCCGGACCGGATTGCAGTGTCATCAGAGAAAAGGATAGGTTTTTCAACACTGAAAGTGAGTAAACCGGAGAAGTATATTGTAGAGGAACTGGAATATCATAAGACGACATGGGAGATGTTTATGCCGTTGAATGATGACGCTGTTCTGCATACAGCACCAAAGTCCGGCGGGGATGTAGTGACTGAACTGACAGAAGCGTTTATTGTACCAAAAGGAACGATGGTAAAACTGGATGCGGCAGTATGGCATCTGGCAGCTATGCCCGTGAATGTAGAAGAACTGCAGAGTCTGATTGTATTACCGGAAGGAACCTACATGAATGACTGTACCAAGGTGGCATTGAATGACGAACAGAAATTTGAAATTGTAATATAAGATGACAATCCAACGATATGTGAATAATGGAGGATTGAAGGAGGAGCTGCGGTAATACAGATGACGGGAACAAAGATTGATACAATAAAGATACGGCAGTTGAACCGGGAACAGACATTTGAATATATCAAAAAGAATCCGATGGCAGCAAGAGCCGATGTGGCGAAAGAGCTGAACTTAAGTTTTCCGACCGTGACCAGTATCGTTACAGAGTTGGAAGAAGCAGGACTGATCCGGGCTGAAAAAAGTACAACCAATACAGGCGGCCGGTCATCGATGGCGTATAGCTGCGATGAAAATGCAAGATGTGCGATTGGTATCCAGTTATCGGAACGTTATATGAAAGGACTTGTTCTGAATCTGCAGGGGAATGTAATTGGAAATGTGATTACAGAAAAGTTAAAGTTTCGGTCGGATGATAATTACAGGCGGAAAATAGGTGAATTATATCAACGTCTGGTACGGGAGATGGGATTAAAAGAAGGAGAGATCCTGGGTGTGGGAATCACAGTAGAAGGGCTGACAGATAATGAGGGAGAACGTGTGACCTGCAGTTTTACGGAGCAAATGTCAGATGTCCGAAGAGAAGAACTTGCAAAGTACATTCCGGTTGAAACACGGCTGTTTCATGATATGACGGCAGCTGGATACAACCAGAAGCTAAAACTCGGACAGAATGTATTCTACCTATCCTTGAACAGCAGTATCGGTGGAACTGTTCTTGTGCAGGATGAAGTCTATAATGGGAATCATAACCGGGCCGGTGAGATCGGACATATGCGTCTTGAAAAAAATGGAAGACGTTGTTATTGCGGTAATTATGGATGTTTTGATGCGTATTGCAATTCATTGATCCTGAAAGATGCGGCGGGAGGAGAATTAAAAGATTTTTTTGCCGGGATCGATCAGGGGAATCGGGAATATGAACGAATTCTTGACGAATATGTGGAAAGACTCAGTGATGCGGTATTCAATATCCGTATGCTGTATGATGACACGGTGCTGATCGGCGGTGAACTGGGAGAATATGCTGACTACTTCATCGAAAAAATATGGGGGATTCTGGACAGCCAGGACATCTACCGGGAAGAAAGTGCAAAGGATTATGTAAAAGTCTGCGAAGATGGAGAGAATGTGATCGCGATCGGAGCAGCAATGTATTATATCAATCAGGCGACAGTCAGATTGTAAAAGAATCTAAGAGATCAAGGAGGAAAAAAGATGACAGAATTAGAAATCAAGGAACAGATGTGTGAAGTGGGCAGACGCGTATATAACAAAGGCATGGTGGCGGCCAATGATGGAAACTTTTCCGTAAAATTAAATGATCACGAATTCTTATGCACACCAACAGGTGTAAGTAAAGGGTTCATGACACCGGAATTCATCTGTAAAGTAGATGAGAATGCGAATGTATTAGAGGCTAATGAAGGATTCCGTCCCTCTTCGGAAATTAAGATGCATATGCGTGTTTATAAAGAAAGACCAGATGTAAAATCTGTTGTACATGCACATCCGATGTATGCAACATCATTCGCATGTTGTGGAATGGGTCTGACAGAGAAGATCATGCCGGAAGCAGTACTGTCACTTGGAGAAGTACCGCTTGCAAAATACGGAACACCTTCTACAGACGAGATTCCGGATGCAGTTGCAGAATATCTGGATTATTATGATGCAGTACTTCTGGAAAACCATGGAGCTTTGACCTATTCCGATTCCCTGATGAATGCGTATTTCAAGATGGAATCACTGGAGTTCTATGCAAGACTTCTGTATCAGGCAAAAATGCTTGGCGGCCCGAAAGAACTTCCGGAAGAACAGGTACTGAGACTTTATTCTATGAGAAGCCAGTATGGACTGACAGGAAGACATCCTGCCGACAAACTGAAAAAATAATCACAAAAGAGCTGAAAAACGGGAAAGAAAGGAGCGTACAGGATGGAAAATCAAAATACACATTATGTTCTGGCATTTGATTTTGGTGCTTCCAGTGGAAGGGCAATTCTCGGCGCCCTGAAAGATGGGAAAATAGAGATGAAAGAGATCCACCGCTTTTCGAATGATCCTGTTATCGTAAACGGAACGATGTACTGGGATACACTCCGGCAGTTCTTTGAGATCAAGCAGGGAATTGTCAAAGCGAAAAAATATGGAACCATCGACAGTATGGGGATTGATACATGGGGCGTGGATTTTGGACTGATCGATGAGCATGGTGCACTTCTGGAAAATGCCGTACATTATCGTGATGAGCGGACACGCGGAATGGACAGAAAAGTATTTACGAAGATCCCGAAATCAGAACTTTATAATATAACAGGAAATGAATTTAACTACTTCAATACAATCTTTCAGTTAAATGCATTGAAAGAAAATCGCCCATGGATGTTAGAAAGAGCGAATAAATTCCTCTTTACACCGGATCTTTTTAACTATTTCCTGACAGGAGAAAAGAAAGCAGAGTATACGATGGCAACAACGTCCTCACTCCTGGATATCCGGAAAAGAGAGTGGTCGGAAGAAGTGATAGAACGGATCGGACTGAAGAAAGAATTATTCCCGGAGCTGATCGCAAGTGGAAGTATCGTCGGTCCTCTGAAAAAAGAAATCTGTGAAGAACTTGGCGTGAATTCGATGAAGGTTATAGCTGTAGCCTCTCATGATACACAGAGTGCATCGGCAGCAGTCCCAACGCAGGAAAAAGATTTTATCTTTATCAGTTGTGGTACATGGAGTCTGTATGGCACAGAACTGGATGAGCCGGTTATTGGAGAAAAATCACTTGAGATGAATGTATCGAATGAAGGCGGTTATGGAGGAAAGATTAATTTCCTTAAGAATCTGACCGGTCTTTGGATGGTGCAGGAAAGCAGAAGGCAATGGATCCGGGAAGGCAATGAATATAGCTTCGGAGAACTGGAGACACAGGCAAAAGAAGTGGAATTATTCCAGAACTTTGTGGATGCCAATGCAGAAGAATTTGTACCATCTGGCAATATGCCGCGCAGGATTCGTGAATATTGTAAACAGACGGGTCAGACAGTACCGGAGACGCCGGGCGAGATCGTATGCTGCATCAATCAGAGTCTTGCAATGAAATACAGAAGGGAACTGGATAAGATTCAGTATTGCCTGAACAAGAAGTATGACACGATCCATATGATCGGTGGAGGAATCCAGAGTAATCTGCTCTGCCAGATGACGGCTAATGCAACCGGCTGCCGTGTAGCTGCAGGACCAGTAGAAGCTACTGCATTTGGAAATATTGCAGTACAGATGATCGCACTTGGCCAGATCAAAGATATCAAAGAAGCAAGAGAGATCATTGAACGTTCTGAGGCGACCTGTTATTATGAACCGCAGAATACAGAAGAGTGGAGTCAGGCATATGCACGTTACTGTCAGGTGACAAAAAGACAGGAAGAAGAATAAGAATAAAAAAACATAATAAAAACTCCGGAGAAGAGATTGTTCAAATCTTCTCCGGAGTTTTGCTATCCCAGGGGAGGGATATGTATTACTTACTGGAGTTCCGAGATGGTTACATCACCATATACAGATTTCCAGTCAGCATCAAAATCATCTACGGCTTTCAGAATATGAGCCTGTGTCAGTGCAGCTGATAAGATGGAAGGATCCATGGTTGCTGTCTGTGCACCGGCAAGGAAAGCGCGGTCAACCTGGCCTGCATTCTTAAAGCTTGCGCCAAGAATCTGTGTGTGATATCCGTAAAGTCCTATCATTTCTGCAAAAGAAGCAATGACATCATCCGGATCGATTCCCATATTTTCCATCCTGTTAAAGTATGGTGCGATATAATCAGCTCCTGCTTCCATGGCAAGGAATCCCTGCTGTTTGCTGTAGATTGCGGTAGCGGTTACATTAACGTCCTGTTTTTTGAGAGTTTTGATCGCTTTGATACCTTCTAATGTAACAGGAACTTTGACGCATACCTGATCGTCTACTTTGTTAAGGATCGTCTCTGCATCACGGAGCATTCCGTCAGTGTCCAGTGCCGTAACCTGAATATGCAGAGTCTTGTCCATTCCGATGATAGAACGGATCTCATTCATATGCGCAAAGAAATCAATCTTTCCTTCTTTTTTTACAATCGATGGATTTGATGTAACACCGGCGATCGGGAAAATGTCTGTATAGTAACGAATTGCATCAAGATTAGCTGTGTCTAATAAATACTTCATAAGAAACCTCCTGAAAATTAATAATATGAAATAAATAAGTGATTACTGTGCAACCAGTATCTGGATTCCCTTTTCGGAGAGAAAAGATTTTTCCTCTTCGGAAATGCCGGCATCGGTAATGAGCTGATAAACATCCTGAAACCGTAGATAAGCAACAGCTCCGGATTGACGAAATTTTGCAGAATCGGCAAGAATGTAGGTGTGATCTGCAGAGTTTGTCATTTCACGTACAGTATCAGTACGTGTCAGATCTTCTCCGGTGAATCCGAACTCTTTGGAAAAGCCATCGGTTCCGGTAAATATTTTATCTACATGAAACGCTTTAATAGCTTGTTTGGTAAGAGGACCGACCAGGGATCTGCCTTTTGGCTGTAAAGTACCGCCCAAAAGAATGATCTGGATATTGCTATAGTCAGCAACGTAATCGGCAAGATATACGGAATTGGTAATAATCGTAATGTTCTGTTTTGTTTTGGCAAGTTCTTCTGCGAAAAGTGCGCAAGTCGAACCAGATTCAATGATCAACGTCTCGCCGTCCTTTACAAGTGATGCGGCAGACTGTGCAATCTTCTGCTTGTTGTCATAATGAAAGGCCATACGGTAATTGATATCCCCGGGATCTTTTAGTACAGCATAACCGCGCTCTCTTTTTAAGATTCCGCGTCCGGACAGCGTGTCTAAATCTTTACGGATTGTTACTTTAGATGTATGCAGATATTCTGCAAGTGTAGATACTTCGGTCTTGCCATGTTCCGTCATATATTCAAGTAATGCGGTATGTCGTTCTTTTGATGTCAAAATGCACACCTCCTTTAAGTTATGTGATTTCTACAGTTGTTATATTATCACTGAAAATAACATAAGTCAATGTTGAAAGTTACGTACGAAAGATAAAAAGTTTCAAAATATTTACAAGGAGATGACTATGTGGTATAGTAATAGACAGAGAAAGAGGAAAATAGGAGAAGGAGAGCGGTGAAATGGATAAATATTTAATCGCACATGATCTTGGAACATCGGGAGACAAAGCATCCTTATTTTCAATAGAGGGAAAGCTGGTAAAAAGCTATACGGCATCTTACAAAACGCATTATTTTCATAATAATTATGCAGAACAGGAGACGGAAGACTGGTGGGAAGCAATCTGCAGGTCAACAAAGGAAATTGTTAAGGACATAGAACCCGAAGCAGTTCTTGGAATTTCATTTTCTTCACAGATGCAGGCGTGTGTTGTGGTAGATGAAAAAGGGAATGCACTGCGTCCGGTTATGATCTGGGCGGATCATAGATCCGGAGAACAGATGGAGAAACTGACCGAAAAAGTAGGAGCGGACCGGATGTACGAGATTAATGGACATCGTCCGAGTGCAAGCTACAGTATCGAGAAGCTGATGTGGATCAGGGATCATGAATCGGAAGTGTATCAGAATACATATAAGATGCTGCTGGCAAAAGATTATATTATCTGCAGACTGACAGGAAAATTTGTTACGGATTATTCGGAAGCTTCCGGAACGGATGCATTCGACCTTAAAGGAATGGAATGGTCGGAAGAAGTGCTGAGTGCTGCAGGAATTCCGGCAGATAAGATGCCTGAATTACATGCATCGACGGATGTGATTGGTAATTTGCTTGCTCATGCAGCGGAAGAATTGGGACTTTCCGTGAATACAAAGGTAGTATGCGGAGGGGGAGACGGACCATGTTCTGCACTGGGAGCCGGAAGTACGGAGAATGGGCAGATGTTCCTGTCGTATGGCACCTCGGCATGGATCGCAGGAACTTCAGATGAAGTATTCCTGGACAAAGACCGCACATTAATCTGTTTTGGGCATGTAATACCGGGAAAATATATGCCTTGTGGTACCATGCAGGCAGCAGGAAACTCTTATTCTTATATCCGCCATGCAATGTGTGGAGAGGAAGAAGTGACCGCAGAAAAAGAGGGGGTATCTATCTATGATGTCATGAACCGTCTGGTAGAACAGTCGCCGGCGGGAGCGAAAGGACTTGTATTTCTTCCATATCTTGTGGGGGAGAGAAGTCCGAGATGGAATCCGGATGCATCGGGAAGTTTTCTCGGAATCCGGATGGAGCATGAAAAGTGTGATTATATCCGTGCCGTACTGGAAGGGGTAGCCATGAATCTGGGTATAATCCTTGAAAAGCAGAGGGAGAACGGAGAAATTCAGGAACTGGTACTTACCGGAGGAGGAGCCAAAGGAGATACGTTGTCTCAGATACTGGCAGATGTGCTGGGCGTACGCCTGCACCGGCTGGATCATGTGGAGACTGCAACTTCCGTGGCAGCGGCGGTTATTGCAGGTATCGGTGTAGGTGTGTTTAAAGATTTTTCTGTTGTAGATCAGTTTGTGAAACGGGAAAAGACATTTGTTCCGCGTGAAGAATATAAGCCGGTATACGATTATCAGAAAAAAATGTTTGAAAAAGGATATGAGTGTCTGTTGGATTATTACAAAATGTCTGCAGAAGAATAGAACGGAAACAGAAAGTATGTAAGATGTATATAAAGACATACAAAGAAAAGGAGGATATACAAACATGAAACATGGAATTTATTACGCTTATTGGGAAAGTGAATGGGCTGCTGATTACAAATATTATGTAGAAAAAGTAGCCAGACTTGGATTTGATATTCTGGAAATCGGTGTAGGTCCGATTGCAGATTATTCTCAGACAGAGATCAAAGAATTAAGAAAATGTGCGGATGATAATGGTATTATCCTGACGGGTGGATATGGTCCGACATTTAATCATAATATGGGATCCTCTGATCCGAAGATCAAAGCGGAAGCACTTGACTGGTATAAGAGAACATTCGATGTGATGGGTGAACTGGATATGCACTGGCTTGGAGGAGCACTTTATTCTTACTGGCCGGTTGATTTCTCGACTGTAAATAAACCGGAAGACTGGAAATACAGTGTAGAAGGCGTTCGTGAACTTGCTGATGCTGCAAAACCATATGGCATTGATCTTGGAATGGAAGTAATCAACAGATTCGAGACACATGTTCTGAATACATCAGAAGAAGGTGTAGAATTTGTAAAAGAAGTAGATAAAGACAATGTAAAAGTGATGCTTGATACATTCCATATGAATATCGAAGAAGTGAGCATCGGCGATGCGATCCGTCATGCTGGAAATCTTCTGGGACATCTGCACACCGGAGAGTGTAACCGTATGGTCCCGGGAAAGGGACGTATGCCTTGGAGAGAGATCGGTGATGCTTTAAAGGATATCGAATATGATGGAAATGTAGTTATGGAGCCGTTTGTACGCATGGGTGGACAGGTCGGATCGGATATTAAAATCTGGAGAGATATCAGTCGTGGGGCAAGTGAAGCAGAACTTGATGCAGATGCGAAACGATCAGTTGAGTTCCAGAGATATATGTTGGATTGGAAATAATCTGGTGTTAAAAAATAAATGAGAAAACCGATGGAGTAGCTGATAACAGTTATTTCCATCGGTTTTTTAGATTCTGACATGTAAGAGAAGCAGCTGGAAGATTTTTGTGTGTTATACCGCAGGTAATTCATCAATAATCTGCTGTAAGATCTTCTCTACAGAATCGGTAACATGAGTTGCGTATTTATCGATGCCTGGTGCTGCATTTGCCATGGCATAACTCGTTCCGGCGGTCTGTAGCATCTCAACATCGTTATACTGATCTCCGAATACGACGCAGTCTTTTGCATCGATATGCAGATGATCGAGCAGATTTTTCAGTGCACTTCCTTTGTTGGCAGTCGGACAGATAAAATCTACCCAGAGGTTACCGGAAGTAACCACTTTAATGTCGGAAGAAAACATTTCCTTTAAATGTTTTTCGCATTCATCAGTTCCGCTGTAGTCGCAGACTGCAATCTTCAGGATTGGTTCCGGAATTTCAGTTTTAGGATCATCGATGAATTTCATGTTATTCTTAATCACATTTACCATGTGATCATAGAATTTCGGATTTTTTGAGGTGCTGTAGCAGACACGCTCGCCGGAGATAATGCAGTTGTATTGTGGATATTTGGCAACTTCATCCAGAATGCGGTAAGCAAGATCCTGTTCGATAATCCCTTTGGAAATGGTCTCTTCATTATATATGCAAAGAGAACCATTTTCAGCTATATATGCGATATCATTCTGAATAGGAGTGAACAATCTGCGCAGATTCAGATACTGGCGTCCGCTGGCCGCTGCAAACAGGATTCCATGCTCTTTCAGTATACGGATCTGGTCGAAAACAATTGGATTTACATCATGTGCACCATTTTGAAGTAGTGTGCCATCAAGATCGCTGGCAATTAATTTAACCATAAAAAACTCCTTATATAAAACATTTCTGAAAACATTGATATTTATTTCGCTACTAATTATAATATAAATGAGTAAAATATGAAAGATAAAGGTAGGAACGATAATATGAAGATTGGAATTGCGAATGATCATTCAGCGGTAGATATGAAGAATGAGGTTGTGGATTATCTGAAGAGTCTGGGACACGAAGTGGTGAATTATGGAACGGATTCGTATGAAAGCTGTAATTATCCGGAATATGGTGAAAAGCTTGGTAATGCAGTGGCAAGTGGAGAAGTCGATCAGGGAATTGCAATCTGTGGAACCGGAGCAGGAATCTCTCTTGCAGCGAATAAAGTAAATGGTATCCGTGCAGTAGTATGCAGCGATCCATATACAGCAAGAATGGCGAAAGAACACAACGATGCGAATATAATTGCATTCGGAGCACGTGTGATCGGTATTGAAACAGCGAAATGTATCGTTGATGAATGGCTGAACGCGAAGTTTGAAGGCGGAAGACATGCCGCGAGAGTGGACATGATCATGGATGTGGAAAAAAGAAATCATAATTTGTAAAACTAAAAAATGTAAAAAGGCAGTACACGGAGTGATGATCTGTGTACTGCCTTTGTCATTTATTTCTGATGAGATGCTTCGTAGTCTCTGAAAGCATCTACCTTTGGCTGTGAAGAGCATCCAGGAACAAATTCGTTAGTAAGGAAAGCATCTGTTAATTCTTCTCTTAATTAGGATTATTTTGAAATAAGGCTACCGCAATCCCACTGGATTTAGACGGTGGGTTAAGGTAGCCAAAAATCAGAAATTATTGTATACTCATGGCATGGGAACATGGAAATCTAAAAACAGACACAAATACCTATTACAATATCACATTATTTTTGTCTGTAAATATAGGAAGAAATTACTGGTTTCGAGGCAGATATCAGATGATATAAAACAGTTTTCGTATGAGATATGTCAGAGACACAGTGTGATAATAAGATATATGGAAAAGATATCCCCAATATTTACGAAAACAATTCTGGAAAGAACATACCTTTTGGACAGATGGATGTTTTGCCTGTAGTGTAGGAAATGTATCGGAAGAAATGCTGAAGAGATATATAGAAAATCAAGGTTGAGAAAGAAGGTGACAGTGGATGTTAAAGGCATATAAATATAGAATA